>Ga0256913_10000187_pt1 | contig 29999 bp, 23 predicted proteins | sample Axial_MatmetaG_FD_185970 | JGI IMG/M metagenome (GOLD analysis project Ga0256913, IMG submission 185970) | Deep-sea worm associated microbial mat communities from Axial Seamount, Juan de Fuca Ridge, Pacific Ocean - Axial_Mat | ecosystem: Environmental > Aquatic > Marine > Oceanic > Microbial... | reverse complement strand
CCATATGCGCTACATAGGCTTTGGAGTTTTCAGCAAACGGCTTAAGTCTGTGTGGATGGTTTTGAGCGAATTTCTTTACCGCTTTTGCCGCACGTCTGTCAGAGTTTCCTTCTCTCAGTACCGGGTTAACCGCAGAACCAAGACATGGGTTATATTTTGCTCTGATCGCTTTTTCCTCTTCTGTTTCAGGGTTTTCAGGAAAGTCAGGAATGTCGAAGCCTTGAGACTGAAGCTCAGCGATACACTCTTTCAATTGACCGATAGAGGCAGAAATGTTTGGAAGCTTGATGATGTTGGCTTCTGGTTGTACTACCAACTCACCCAGCTTTGCAAGTTCATTTTCAGCAAGTCCCCTCGCAGCGAGTACTCTTCCAGCCAATGAGATGTCACTTGTTTTCACATCGACACCTGCCGCATTCGTAAATTTACTTACGATCGGTAGAAGTGAATAAGTTGCCAAAGCCGGAGCTTCATCAATTTTAGACCAAATGATTGTTGGTTTAGACATGTGTATTCCTTAGTTTTAGATTATTTTAGTGAAAAGAGTGTAACACTTTTTTATCATCATACTATTTAAACTGTAACTTTCTACAAAACTATCTTTATAAGTTGTTTCTATATTACCCACCTTATTTTCAAAAAAATCTGCTTTTGAGGTAATGATAGGGTAATAGAATTGGATTACAATTTGTTTGTTCGAATCTTGATTCCGAACAAACAGAGAGTGTGCACACCTCTCAATAACAAAGGATGAAAATATGATAAAAAAACTGATGCTTCTCATCGCCGCAATGATGATAAGTACATTTACGGTTCAGGCCAATGAGGAACTCTCTTCCGAATTTACAGTAACCCAGGTGGCACTTGACGCTGCCCAGAGCAAAACTGCGGAAGATACAACTGATGAAGACAAAAATGCTTCTGAAGAGAAAACCAAACCAGAAGGAGGTGAAGACGCAGAAAAATAAATCTTTAGATATCATACGTTTCTAATATATTAAATAGTTTACAATAAAATGTTTTTTTGGGGAAGCAACTCCTTTCTTTCACATAAATCAAGTTAGCACATTCTAACTTCAAAAAAGGATGAGCCTACCCTCCTGAAAACAGGTTCATCTTCTCCTTCCCCAAAAAACATACCGACTCTCTCTCCATCCAACTCCTAAGAGAGAGTCCTAAGCCTCGATTGCCAGACTTTCTTCCGGATAGATTCCCAGCTCTTTTGCCTCTTCCAGGATCATTTCACTCACTTTCAGCTTCGATTCAATGATCACATCCGCCAGTTTCGATTTGATATGCAGCTCCAGTGGCCGTTTCCCCGGATAACGCTCAACCAGGCACATCAGCTCTTCAACTGTTTTGGCATCCGGCATCAGGTTTACAGACAGAATAAGTGGCGGCTGTTCCGGTTCCTGTGTATGTTTCTCCTCTTTCTTGATCTTGATCTTTTCTTTTTTCGCATCTTTAAGCGATTCAATCTTCAAAATATTCATACGGGTAAAATCGCCATCTTTGGTGATCTTGACCTTAAAAGCGATCGGTTTGGTCATATCGAAATCCTCTTCAAGCTCTTTGAGACGGTTCTCAAAAAGCATCAGCTCGATATTTCCGTGCAGGTCCATGATATTGGCGATGCCGAACTTGTTCCCTTTTTTACTGATCTTCTCAGTAATGGTTTCAATCTTACCGATAATCAGTGCCTGTGAACCGTCGGCAAGGTCGTCGATTTCCGAGCTGAGCGTATATTTGATATTCTCGAGGATTTCGCGGTATTTATCCAGCGGGTGTCCCGAAACATAAAAGCCCAGTGATTCTTTTTCCATCTCAAGTATCTCCATAGGTTCGAACTCATCCATGAAAGAGAGTTCCAGCGTGACGGCTGTCATCTCTTCTCCTTCTCCAAAGAGTGAACCTACGGCCATTTTTTTGGCCTCACCTGCCTTCTTGGCAGTTTCAATGATCTCCTCAATCTGGGAGAGCATCGCTTTACGGCTGTAGCCGAAACTATCAAGTGCTCCGGCTTTGATCAGAGATTCGATCACTTTTTTGTTAACCTTGCTCGAATCGATACGGGATACAAAATCGGAAAAATCTTTAAAAGGCACATCGCCTCTTGCCTGCAAAATAGAATTGATCGCGATATCTCCCGCGCCTTTGATTGCACCCATACCGAACATGACAACTTCATCCCCGTCGATATTCCTCGCTTCAAACACCAGCCCCGACTTATTGATATCCGGCGGCAGCAGTTTGATCCCCATACGTTTGAGCTCATCGACATATTTGACGACTTTGTCGGTATTGTTCTTCTCCAGTGTCAGGATCGCCGCCATGAACTCTGTAGGGTAGTAATACTTCAAATAAGAGGTATAAAACGTGATCATCGCATAGGCAGCAGAGTGGGATTTGTTGAATCCGTAACCGGCAAATTTTACGATCAGGTCGAAAAGCTCTGCCGCTTTACTCCTGTCAAACCCCTTTTTCTCAGCTCCGTCAGCGAACTCTCCTTTGAGTTTATCCATCTCCTCTTTGATCTTCTTACCCATCGCACGACGTACGAGGTCTGCCCCACCCAGTGAAAAGCCACCAATCGTCTGCACGATCTGCATGACCTGTTCCTGATAGACGATCACTCCGTAGGTCGGTTTGAGGATCGGTTCGAGTTCAGGGAACATGTAGGTGATCTCCGCCCGCCCGTGCTTTCTTTCGACAAAGTCATCGAGCATCCCTGACTCCATCGGGCCAGGACGGTAAAGTGCGAGCATTGCAATGACATCTTCAAAACCATTTGGTTTAAGCTTTTTAGCCAGATCCTGCATACCGGTTGATTCTATCTGGAAGAGTCCAAGCGTCTCGCCGGTAGAGATATACTCATAAACTTTGGGGTCTTCAATATTCTCTTCCACAAAGTTGATACGTTTGCCGTGGCGGCGCTCCACCAACTGTAACGCTTCTTCTATCACTGTCAGTGTTTTAAGCCCCAAAAAATCAAACTTGATCAGGTCTACATCTTCAACATACTTACCACTGTACTGTGTTGCCAGCGTGTCAAGCCCCGAAGGTTTGAAGAGCGGAGTCTTCTGCCAGAGCGGTTCATTACTTATGACCACACCTGCGGCATGTGTTCCGGCATTACGGTTAAGTCCTTCCAGTGCCAGTGCATACTCCCAGGTACGTTTTGCCTGAGGGTCACTCTCCAGAAGTTCTGCAATCTTCGGCTCTTTTTCATAGGAACTCTTCAGGTCGATCCCCAGCTCGTCCGGGATGAGCTTCGCCATGGCATCGGCTTTGGCATATGGCATATCCAGAACCCTGGCAACATCACGGATAACCCCTTTCGCCAGCAGTTTACCAAATGTGATGATCTGGGCAACGTTTACCCGCCCGTACTTCTCCACCACATAATCGAGTATCTCCTGACGGCGTGCCTGGCAGAAATCCATATCGATATCCGGCATGCTGATACGCTCCGGGTTCAGGAAACGCTCAAAAAGCAGTCCGTAAGGCATCGGGTCGATATCGGTGATCTCCAGAGAATAGGCAACCAGTGAACCTGCCGCAGAACCCCTCCCCGGCCCTACCGGGATCCCCATATCTTTAGCCGCTTTGACAAAATCCCAGACGATCAGCATATACCCGGGAAACTTCATATTGTTGATAATATCGATCTCTACCTGCAGGCGGTCTCTGTACTCCTGGTGCTTCTGCTCAGGTACGATTCTTAACCTTCTCTCCAGCCCTCTGCGCGACTCTTCGATGAAAAGTGCGATATCATTCCCCAGTGAGTACTCTTTATCCGGTTCTGGCAGTATCAGGCCTATATCGGCCGCACGTTCTCTGGCGAACTTGAAGTTCGGCGGTGTCGGGTTTCCCAGCTTGATCTCAAGATTGCATTTATCGGCGATCTCCTGCGTATTTTCGATCGCTTCGGGAATATCGGCAAAAAGCTCCGCCATCTCTTCAGGGGACTTCACATAGAACTCATGTACCGAGTGGCGAAGGCGGTTGGGGTCATCGTAAAGTTTGTTCATCGCGATACACATAAATGCTTCATGGGCATCGGCATCTTTTTGAACCGTATAGTGTGTATCGTTGGTCGCAATGATCTTGATACCGGTCTCCAGGGAGAGCTGAAGGATCTGATTGTCTATACGGTGCTGATCGCCAATCCCGTGACGCATGATCTCCAGATAGAAGTCATCTCCAAATACCGACTTGTACTCCAGAGCCACTCTTTTGGCCTCCTCATACCCCCCTGCACCGAAACTTCTGTTTCTCTCCGAAAGGTTCATATTCCAGTTGACCTCCCCCTGCAGACAGGCAGAGGAGCAGATAAGTCCTTCGCTATGCTCAAAAAGCATCTTTTTATTGATACGGGGGTAGTAGTAAAAACCGTTAATATAAGCCTGTGAGCTCAGGTACATCAGGTTCTTGTAGCCGGTTTCATTCTTGGCATACAGACAGAGGTGAAAACGCTGCCGGACCGACTTGTCGCCGATCTCTTCCTGGTTATGCAGATAGGCTTCCATCCCAATGATCGGTTTGATACCCTCTTTACGCATAGTGTTATAGAAATCGATCGTACCGAACATATTGCCGTGATCGGTCATAGCCACCGAATCCATCCCCAGTTCCTTGACCTTCTTGGCCAATACTTTGATCTTGTTGGCACCATCGAGCAGAGAGTACTCCGTATGCAGGTGCAGGTGTGTAAATCGCGGTCTGTTTTTAGGTTCGTCGGACATAGATGGCCTCATATGAAATTGGTCTTGTTTATAGAGAATGAATATAGCAGAGGTTTGGTGAAAATGGGTTGAAACTGAACCCTTTTTATTACAATGCAGCTTTTTCCAAATACAAACCATCGCGCCAATGTATCCAAACGGCAATAGGCAAGCAGATCGGCTTTTATCTGCTCTCTTTACTCTTTGTCTTTGAGCTGGCGCAGCTTGGCGGAGGTATTTATAGTATTTTACATTTTGGAAAAGCGGCTGCCACAGATAAAGGCTATAAAGCTTTATGTTTTACAAGAAGAGCTCAAGAGGATGTTGAGAGATTGTCTCTCTTCACCATTTTAAAAACAACGGCGATCGAAAAGAGAATCAATCCTCTTCTTCACCTGCTGCACTCTGGTTGAACATCCCCATCATACCGTCATTGACCTCCATTGCCAGCTCCAGCAGTTTTGGAGGGAGTTTCTTCCCACCGTGGATCATCAGATCAAGGTTCATTGTGTAGAGATAGAGATCCCCATTGGGCTCTTCTATAATTCCTATACGACATGGCATAAATCCGATAAATTCTCTGGAATAAGTCAGAAATACATCGGCGATCGTTGGAGAACAGTAGGAACGGATCTCGGTATAAAGCCCTTTTTTTCTTGGCATGACTTTTCGGTCGACAAGTGCCAGTCCATGGGCACTTGCTACTTCATCCATCACTTCATTGGCATTGGCGATTGCCTCTTCTTTACTCATACCCTCAGGAATAGTCATCTTTTTCTTCAGAATCATCCCCTTGGCAGGATCACCAGTCTCCAATACCAGTTTCGCCATATTTGAAAATGCCCTGACCGCTTCAGGATCAAAATCCTTCAATGTCCCTCCATACCTCACACCCACCAAAAAAAGTCCTGTCAGCACAACTGTACCTATTAACATTAAAAATGCTTTAAATATTTTCATTATCAATCCTTAATATTTTTCTAAATAAATTATATCCGTTTTATTTAAAATATATATTTATTTTTACTTATATTATTATTTTATATTTTAGAAACTTTTTTTATGAGAAGATTGGGATGAGTAAAATAGCGATAATTACAAATAAATTATATTAAGAACTGGTATATTATATATGGTACATCATGATGGTGATGGGCAGGTACTGAAATGCTATCTTCTCCTCGAAGCAAACGCCCACCACAAAAAGAGCAAACCAAGCCCGATGTTTACCCAGCTGACACCGTCACGGAACATCTCTTCGAGCATTGCGTACATCTTCCGCATCACGGCAACAGGTTCAGTGATGCTGTGCAGATGTGCCCAGTGTATCAGCGAATCCTGCCAGATGGCGGTGATAAGTTCAGGCACAAAGAAGAAGAGTGCCACACTCATAATACCCCAAAAACTCCACTCAGGACGCAGCTTATCTACAGCTTCCTGAAACTTCGGGTCATGCTCCAGACGGTGTTGGATAGTCTTGATCTTTTTTTTCATTCTATTACATAAAATCCTATACTGTAAATCAGAATCCCAATATAACAAAGTATTGATAAAGAATACCAAAAGAACATAAACTGTTACCGATAAAAACAGATAACCCTTTTTTTCATCAAGCACTAAAAGAAACTTCAAATTTACACAAAAATAAACTATAATTTACATATAGTTATTATATGTATTAGTTTTGCTTATATGCTTCAAGCTGCTCTATCATCAAAAGGAAAGAGAGATGTTTCAGATACTCAAACGCGAAGAGATGGCACACGGAACGATCATTCTCAACGAAATCAACGCTCCACAGATCGCAAAAAAGGCCAAACCCGGCCAGTTTGTCATTCTCATGGCGAATGACAAAGGCGAACGGATACCCCTGACCATGGCAGATGTCGACAAAGAAAAAGGCTCTATTACCATTATCTATATGATCATCGGTAAAAGTACCAGACTCTTTGCCTCACTCCAGGAGGGGGAGCGCTACAGTGATGTGGTCGGCCCGCTTGGGCAACCAACACACATAGAGAAAAAAGGCACGGTTGTCTGTGTCGGAGGAGGAACAGGTACTGCCGTACTGCATCCGATCACCAGAGGCATGTACCAGGCGGGGAACCATGTTATCTCCATTATAGGTGCAAGGAACAAAGACTATATCATCCTTGAAAAGGAGATGGAAAAAGTCTCCCAGGAGCTGAAGATCTGTACGGATGACGGCTCCAAAGGCCGGCATGGCTTCGTGACCGATGAACTCAAAGAGATACTTGAGACACAGGAGGTTGCCGAAGTGGTTGCCATCGGCCCCGTTCCCATGATGAAAGCCGTGTCGGCATTGACAGCGACCTACGACGTACAGACGACCGTCAGTCTCAACCCTATTATGATCGACGGTACCGGAATGTGCGGAGGCTGCCGGGTCAAGATAGGAGGTGAAACCAAATTTGCCTGTATCGACGGACCCGAATTTGACGGGCACCAGGTCGATTTCGACGGACTGTGGAGAAGACTTCAGGCATATCGGCTTGAAGAAGAGAAAGCCAACTGCGCATGTAATCTGGGAGTATAACCATGTATAGAGAACAGGAAGCAAAATATCTGACCAAAAAAGAGAGACGGGCCATTCCAAGACAGGAGATGCCGGAGCAGGTACCCTCCATACGTAACAAAGATTTCAATGAAGTTACGCTGGGATATTCGCTTGCGGATGCCCAGTATGAAGCGGCACGCTGTATTCAATGCAAAGATCCCGCCTGTATCAAAGGCTGCCCGGTAGGCATCAACATACCGGCATTCCTTGAAATGATCGTAGAGGGAAATTTAAACGGCTCCATTCACAAAGTATGGGAGACCACCGCCCTTCCTGCTGTCTGTGGACGTGTCTGCCCCCAGGAGATACAGTGCGAAGCTGTCTGTGTCGTCGGAAAGAAAAAAGAGAGCCAGCCGGTAGGCATCGGAAACCTTGAAATGTTCATCTCCGACTGGGCACGTCAAAACGGGGTCAAGAACCAGGCTGAAATGGCACCAAAAACAGGGAAAAGAATTGCCGTGGTAGGCAGCGGGCCAGCCGGCATTACCGTTGCGGGAGACCTGGCCCTCAAAGGGCATGAAGTGACCATGTACGAAGCACTGCACAAGCCGGGCGGCGTACTGCTTTACGGCATACCGGAGTTCAGGCTCTCCAAAGATATTGTCGATTATGAGATAGAACAGCTTAAAGCACTTGGAGTCAACATTGTCTGCAATACCGTTGTCGGAAGAACAGTCGATGTCGATGAACTGCTTGATGAGATGGGGTATGATGCAGTCTTCATCGGAGTGGGTGCTGGTCTTCCTACCTTTCTGAATATCCCGGGTGAAGATCTCAACGGTGTCTTTTCCGCCAACGAATACCTTACACGGGCAAACCTGATGAAAGCATTTGACTTTCCCCGCTATGACACACCGATCATTCCCGGTAAAAACGTAGCTGTGCTTGGTGCAGGGAACGTCGCTATGGATGCTGCAAGAACGGCCCTGCGTCTAGGTGCCAAAAATGTTACGGTTGTCTACCGCAGAACCAGGGAACAGTCTCCGGCAAGACATGTAGAGATCCATCATGCCGAGGAGGAGGGGGTACAGTTCAGGTTTTTGACATCCCCTCTTGAGTTTATCGGTGATGCGAACAATCAGCTCGTCGGGATCAACTGTGAAGTGATGGAGCTTGGAGAGCCCGATGAGGGAGGGAGGCAGCGCCCTGTACCTACCGGCAAACATACCTATATCGACTGTGACCTGGCGATCATAGCCATCGGTACCCATGCCAACCCACTTTTGACCAATACCACCAAAGGGTTAAAGCTCAATCAGTGGGGGAACATAGAAGCAGATACAAAAACAGGAAAAACGACCAAAGAGAGAGTTTGGGCCGGAGGAGACATTACGCTGGGCCAGGCAACGGTCATTCTTGCCATGGGAATGGGAAGAGAAGCCGCCAACTCCATTGATGATTATCTCAAGGGAGAAGAGGTATGGTAGAGCAGTCGCTCTGCCTCTGGGAGTGTTAGAAATTCCGTGTCAGTCTGATAAAATACTATCAAGGACTGACAATGGAAGAATACGAATTTGATTTTGATGAAATACTCAAAGAGTTTAGAAACGGTAAAAAACTTACAGGTAAAGGCGGGCTTTTAGCCCCGCTTATCAAACAACTTACAGAAGCTGCACTTGAAGCAGAAATAGAGTCTCATATTGCTGATGATGTACTTTCAGGCAGAAAGAACAGACGCAATGGATCCAATAAAAAAACTATCAAAGGTACCAGTGACGGGTCATTCGAACTTGAAACTCCCAGAGATCGTAATGGTACTTTTGAACCTCAGATTGTAAAAAAACACCAAACTACTATCAGTAATGAAATAGAAGAGAAGATCCTTTCCATGTACGGGTTGGGAATGAGCTATAGGGATATCTCTTCACATATTGAAGAGATCTATCAGGTCTCTATCTCTACAGCCACAATAAGCCTCATTACAGACAAGATCATTGCCAAGGTCAAAGAGTGGCAGGCAAGACCCTTGCAGGCGATGTACCCCTTTGTATGGCTGGATGCCATACACTATAAGGTCAAAGAGGATGGACGCTATATCTCCAAAGCTGTCTATACGATCCTTGGGGTTAATATGGAAGGCAGAAAAGAGGTCTTGGGTCTCTATCTCTCTGAGAATGAAGGTGCCAACTTCTGGCTACAGGTTCTTACTGATCTAAGTAACAGAGGAGTAGAAGATATTCTGATTGCTTCAGTCGATGGACTTAGCGGTTTTCCTGAAGCCATCAATACCATCTTTCCTCAGACAGAGGTACAGCTCTGTATTGTGCATCAGATCAGAAATTCCCTCAAATATGTGGCTTCTAAAAACCAAAAGGAGTTTATGCGTGATCTTAAACGGGTCTACAGAGCTGTATCCAAAGAGGCTGCCGAAGTAGAATTGGATAAACTGGAAGAGAAGTGGGGAGATAAGTATCCTATCGTTATTAAATCCTGGCGTAGCAAGTGGGAGAATCTTTCTGTCTATTTCAAATATCCAGAAGATATCAGGAAAGTGATCTATACCACCAATACGATCGAGTCAGTACATCGCCAGTTTCGAAAGCTGACGAAAACCAAGGGAGCATTTCCTAACGAAAACAGCCTGCTCAAGCTGCTCTATCTTGGGATACAGAATGCTTCCAAAAAATGGACAATGCCTATCTGGAACTGGTCTTTGACCTTGTCCCAACTGGCAATCTTCTTTGAAGGGAGGTTGGATAAATATTTAGAGGTGTAGCGTTTATGTTACCAATGGTGGCTGACACGGAATTTTGAACGCTCTCCTGCCTCTACAGATATTCACACTTTTTAATGTGCAGTTTATCCAGTACTTTCTCGATAAATTCACCGGATGTTCGTGAACAGATATAGGTATCTCCCGAAAATTCTACACTGAACGTTCCACCCTCTTTGCCTAGTCTTCTATGTATCACTTCTGGATGGACATCCATCTCCATCTCTACTTCACCGATCTTGTCACAGATCAGTGTACGGGATTCAGGATTGGTATATTCGATATGAATTCTCATATACCCCTCCTCCATCAGGACGGAAGCTTCTTTGTTATGTAACATAATTTTTCCTTATGATTAAATTATCAATAACTTATAATACTTTATGATAGCACTATTTGTTTTATTGATACTTTAACTGGCTCCAAATATCTGCCATATTGTTTCAAAGGAGAGCTACTTCAGGGGAATCAACAATAATCCAGCAACATACCCTCTTTCACCGCCTGCATACTTTCTGTTCCTACCAGCCTTTGAACAATGGCAAGTCCAAAACATACTGCGGTACCCGGCCCCTGTGACGTCAATACATTACCATCTTCTACCACTTTCAGATCATCTCTGTATCCAGGATGGGCTATCTCATCTTTGGCACTCGGGTAACAGGTATAACTCTCTCCGAGTACACCCGCCTTTTTGAGCGCATACGGTGCGGCACACATTGCACCGACTATTTTACTCTCCTTAAACTCTCTCAGTAATTCCTGTACCCGGGCATTTTCTGCCAAAGCGTACGTTCCGCCCCAGCCTCCGGGCAGCACCATCATATCGAAATCATCAGAGATCACATTTTTGATAGAAACATCCGCCTGAACTGTAATACCGTTCGCACCGGTGACAAGGTTACCATGCAACTCATCTTCCAGATATGCAACGGTCACTTCTATCCCCCCTCTTCGCATTACATCGATCAAAGCTACCGCTTCAAGCTCTTCAAATCCTTCTGCCATAGGTAGTAATACACATGCCATATCATTTCTCCTTGTTAAGTATATGTGTTATTATACGATATCCATGATTTAATGCAATAGCAATACTCCCGCCGCTGTTAAAAACGATATCACCTGCAACATAAAGTCCTTGGACTTCACTTTCATAATTTTCATCAAAAATTGGTTCTCCTCTATCATCCAAGGTGATTCCACAACTTTTTAAAAAATCCTTGGGGGTTGTACCACCGATTGCATAGACCACCCTGTCAAACAGCTCGCTGCCGTTCGAGAAATTAACTTTGACTTTACCATGTTCATTCTCCAGCCCCTCAATGTCGACCCCCAGTTTCAATGTTACCACATCATTTTCACAATAGGCAGCAATCATCTCCTGGTTTGTCGGGTTCGGTCTTCCAAGTGTCTCTCTTCTGTAATTGAGTACCACATCATTGCTTTCACCCAGTTCACAGGCATACTCTACGGCACTGTCACCTCCTCCCACAACAAGAATTCTCTCACCGTTGCTGCATCGATCCAGATTGAAATTGACCTGTGTCCGCAAAGAAGCGGGGACCTTATAGGAGGGTTTGTTGGGTTTTCCCATACGGCCGATACTGACAATGACATTTTTTGCTTTATCGACACTGCAAGCAGAATGGACATGAAAAATACCATCTTGTTTCTCTACCTTTTCCACTGCACAGTTGAAACGGGTATCGATCAATTCATCATCAAGCAGCTTGTCAAAATAGTCCAGTGTACTCTCTTTTGTTCCGTCCACAAACCCGACATTTCCTTCCAGTATGACTTCCTGCCCCTGCCAGTCTTTATCGACACGTTTCTGATCTTTGTAAAATTTTCGTATCGTATGTGAGTGGTTATCCGTTTTTTCTATCATCAGTACTTTTTCAAGCCCCAACTCTTTTGCTTCAATGACTGATCCTATGCCGCCAGGGCCGCCACCGATAATAATAAGGTCATATATCTCTTTCATACATCATGCTCCTAAAATAAGTTTCTGGAACAGTGTAGCATTTTTTAGATAATAAATCTAATATAATAAAAAGTAATGATTTAAAAAGGAGGGTGCAGAGTTTCAAAACTCTGCTTTTAAGAAAGTGGTCTCTACTTGGCTTTTTCCAAATATTTGCCTTCAACTGTATCGACTTTGATCATTTCACCCTCAAGGACATGAAATGGTACCTGTACAACAGCTCCGCTCTCAAGTGTTGCAGGTTTTTTGCCGCCCTGTGAGTCGCCTTTGAAGTTAGGCGGTGTTTCGACGATCTTGAGTACCACTGTCTGTGGAATCTCCACAGAGATCGCCTGGCCGTTGTGGAAGAGGATATCCGCTTCCATACCGTCAATCATAAAATCAAAAGTCTCTTTACCGACCTGTTCATGTGTCAGGCCAATCTGGTCAAATGTTGTCGTATCCATAAACTGCAGGAATTCACCATCGTCATAAAGATACTGCATTGTCTTCTGCTCAAGTTCAGGTACTTCAAACTTGTCCCCTGCATGTACAGTTTTCTCGATCACTTTGCCAGATTTGAGGTTTTTGATCTTGACACGTACAAATGCCGCACCTTTACCCGGTTTGACATGCTGGAATTCCGTTACTTTATACGGGTTTCCATCGATCTCAAGTCTAACACCTTTTTTAATATCGCCCATGCCGATTGTAGCCATGTTCTATCCTTATAAATAAAATTGCTAGATTATAGCGAATGATTGGTTAAATACGAACTAGCGGAAGATCTGCGAAGAGAGATGACAGGTACCGTAAAAGGCACCTGAAAAAAGTGTTATTTTGTAATGGAAATACTCTGAGACTGTTGTTTACAATGCTCCGGTACATCGAAGTCCATAGCTTTTGCATTGTGCATCAATACAGGTACAAAGAGTAAAGAGACAAAGACTGCAGCAACCGTACCGGAGATCAGCGCAACTCCCAGACCTCCAAATACAGGGTCGCTTGCCAAGAGAGCGGAACCAAGGATGATCGCTACAGCCGTCAGTGTAATAGGCTTGGCTCGTGTTGCCGTAGCCACTGCGATTGCTTCACGTTTCTCCATCTTCTTGCACTCCATCAGTGACTTGGCAAAATCGATAAGCAGCAGAGAGTTTCTTGAACTGATCCCCATCAACGCAATAAACCCAATCAGTGAAGTTGCCGTCAGGAAGAATGTCTCACTGGTAAAGAGATTGGCCGCCCAGTGTCCTACGATCACCCCTATCAATGAAAGGAAAGAGCCAAGCAGAACAATACCGCTAATGACAAAACTTTTATAATAGACAACCAGCAGCAGGAATATCAGTACCAGCGCTGCAATGAAAGCTGCACCCAGATCCCTGAAAGTATCCAGTGTTACTTTCATCTCTCCATCCCATCTTAGCAGGAACTTCTCTCCTGTCTTTTTATCCGTCAGGTAAAGATCGAACATATACGTCGTGAAACCTGCTTTTTCTATATCATACTCTTTCGAGAACGTTTCAATCATTACATCTCTTGCTTCCAACAGCGGATAGACCTGGGAGACCATATCTGTCTCTGCGATCACATTGACCATGCGAGAAAGGTCTTTATGCATGATCATTGGGTTTGATTTTGCCTTTTTAATCGTCACAACTTCACTTAAAGGCACCATCATTCCTTTCATATTCATCAGGTTCAAAGAGGAGAGTTTACTTTTGAGAGCTTCCAGCTTTGATGATTTAAGGGTTTTGCTTTTTCTTTCAAGAACCAAAAATATCGGTATCTGATCCGGTTTGTTCTGTGAGTTCTTATGGGCTATTACCATCCCTTCAAATGCCAGATACAAAATATTGTTCACCTGCTCCACGCTCAGACCGCTTCTTGCAATCTTGTCTTTGTTCGGTATCAGTTCATATTTGTCAAACACCTCATCCGCATAAATATCCACATCGACAAGTCCTTCGGTCTTCTCCAGTATATGTGCTGTTTTTTTTGAAAGTTCGGCAACCTGATCAAGATCGTCACCATGGACTTCGACTACGACGGAAGCCAGCGTAGGAGGACCGGCAGGCTGTTCTATGAACTTGATATTGGTCCCTTTGACCAAGGAAAGGCACTTCTCTTTAACCAGAGGCCTTAACCTTTGTGTCATGAGGAAAGAAGGTTCCTCCCTACTGTGCTTGTCTGTAAGATTGACTGCAATTTCAGCAACATTCTCCCCTCTTTTCATAGCGGACCCCTTAACAAGCCCAGCATAATCCAGTGGAATCCCCTGCCCCAGGAAAAGCTCTATATTCATAATTTCCTGTTCCTGTTTGAGAACATCGATCACACATTCGCTTACTTTTTGTGTCTGCTCGATGGAACTCCCTGAAGGGGTATCTACATAGACCGAAAAGGTATTGTCACTCTTTCCCGGAAGCATTTTTGCCAACACAAGTTTACTGGGGAACATCAACAATGATAAAAAGAAAGCAGCAGCAGTCAGGATGATTACCATACTTTTTTTCTGCTTGCTACCCAAGATATTGTAAATAAACTGTTCCAAGCCTTTCATTATTCAGCCCCCTTTTTATGGTGGTTATATTTTGGTTTTTTAAGCAGTTTCAAACTCAAATAGGGTGTAAAGATATAGGCGACAAAAAGTGAAGCCACCAGTGCCACAGGTACATTCAGGGGGATCGGTTTCATAAATGACCCCATCATCCCCCCTACAAATGCCATAGGTACCATCGTCAGTATAATAGCCAGTGTTGCAATATTGGTAGGTGCGCCGATCTCATCCGTCGCTTCAACCAGCAGTTCATCCATCTCCTTCTCATCAACATCATGTGCATGCAGGTGCCGGTGGATATTTTCGATCACTATGATCGCAGCATCTACCAGAAGTCCCAGGGAAAGCAAAAAGGCGAACAGTGTGATCCGGTTGATCGTCTGCCCCGTCAAATAAGCGATAAAGAGTGTCACTGCCAAAATCGCGGGAACAGTAAATGTTACGATCAAAGACTCTTTCCATCCCAACGCAAAGACCAACATGAGGGCAATGATCACAATCGTAATGAGAAGGTGGTTCATCAGTTCATTTACCGCTTCATTGGCACGCTCTCCATAGTTTCTGGTAATAACATACCCTATCCCTTCTTTAGCGAACTCTTCTTCATGCTCTTTAAGCACTTCAAGCACATCATCTGCAACAAATACTGCATTCTTTCCTGCCAGTTTTGAAATGGTCATCGTAAGCTGGTTCTGGCCTTCAGAGAGCTTTGAGCTTTTCTCTGCTTTAAAAAGCAGTTTGGCACTTTGGAAGTTCTGTATATCTATCCCTTCGCTTATTTCCGCTACATCACGTAAATAGATAGGAGAACCCATATATTGCGCTACGATGATCTCTCCAACATCACTCACATCGTCAATAGCATTTTTCACACCAAAAATAACCAGTTTGTTCTCATTGGTTCGTCCTTTGACATCAGGAACATCTACCGCTACAGACTGAACCGCTTTCATGATCTGTCCAAGGGAAAGATGGTAGGCAGAGAGTTTATGCAGATCCACTTCAATATTGAATTGAGGCCTTCTAGCCCCTTTGAGTGTGGTTTTTGCCACATTATCCACCGCATTGATCTTCTGCTGCAGCCTTCTTACCATATCGAAAAGTTTAATATCGTCAACTTTACTCTTCTCTTTGGCATAAAACGCAACAGTGACAATGGGGATATCGATATCGATATCAAAAGGCTTTACCAAAGGCTGCATCGCACCTTTTGGTAGTTTATCCATATTTTGAAAAACTTTATCATAAAGTTTCAGGTTGGATGTCTCCCTGTCCTGCCCTATGTAGTACATAACACTGATCACACCTACATTATCCATGGCCCGGCTGTAAATATGTTCAATCCCCTTGATCTCCCTGAGTTTTCTCTCCAGAGGATTGACGATAACATTCTCTATCTCTTTTGGGGTTGCGCCCGGCATTGCAACAATGACCGCACCACCGGAAATAGCGATCTGCGGATCCTCTTCCCTTGGCATGACATTCAGCGCCAGATATCCCATGATCAGCAAAAATGCACCCAAAACCGAAGTCAGAGGATTTTTCAGAAACCCTTTTGCCAGTTTACCGGCATAATCCGTTACTTGATACTCTTTTTTCTCAGACATCATACACTACTTGATCAGAATTTTGGCATACATACCCGGATAGACCGAACGTCCCTCAAGATCAAAAGCAATCTTGATCTTGAATTTGTGCGTCATCGGGTTGGAACTTGGAACAATGGAACTGATCTTGCCTGTGGTTTTAAATCCAAGTGAAGGGATCTCGATCTCCACCTCTTTGCCAAGACTGATATCTTTCAGCTGTGTCTCCGATATCTCGGCTACAATTTTCAGTCTGCTCAAGTCCGTGAGAATGACAGCCGGCATACCGGGGATTGCCATCTCCCCTTCATTCAGTCTTTTTGCTACGATCACACCATCATTAGGTGCCTGTATTTTCAGATAGTTGTACTGGTTCAGTACCTCTTCTTTTTTCGCTTCTGCCTGTTTGACCTGTTCTTCTGCTATAGTCACCATATCTTTCAGGTTCTTTGCTGCCAACTCCAGTGTTTCAAGTTCATATTTCGAGACCATTTTTTTCTTATAGAGTCTCTGGTGCCGGGCAAGGTTAATCAGTACATTGTTGTACTGGTTCTTGTTCATCTGCAGTGCCAGCCTTGCCTGCGCGATACCAAGGTCAACCTGTCTCTCCGCCGACTCTATCTCTTTGGAATCGATCTCGTAGAGCAGCTGTCCTTTCTTGACGATATCCCCTTCACTTACTGCCATATTCTTCACATAGCCCATATAACGGCTCGTCATCATTTTCTGATTGTCGGAAACGACTGCTCCGCTCAACTCTATCTCCATAGCACCTGCTATACTCAAAAATACAACGGTTAACAGTATTGCGATCTTTTTCATCCCTTAATTCCTTTTTGCTATAGTAGTAGTATTTGTCTCACTCTTGACAGGTATTTTCTCCACATTGAAGATACTGCCTTTGCCCTCTTTATTCAAAAGATTTTCCAATTCAAATATTTTTGTATTACGCTTGTTTTTCGCCGTTAAAAGTTTGAGCAGTACTTCCAGCTCTTTTGACTGTTTGATCAATACATCAGAGATCGATACCATCCCCTCTTTATATCGTGTACTGTAGTTTTCATAAACTTTTTTTGCAAATTTCCACTGTTTTTTGTAGTTTCTGATATCGGCATTTGCACTTAAAACCTCTGTTTTGAGTTTTTTCGCTTTTAATGCGATCCCTCTCTTCGCCAATCTTACCTGATCCTGTACTTTCAGATAGTTTACTTTTGCTTTTTCCAAATTGGCATCATCCGCTCCGCCGTTGAAGATGTTCCATTTTGCCTGAAAGCCTATAGTATAGGCATCTTTACCTGTAAAGTTGTCAAAGAGTGTATTATCCGCACTGCCATATTCTGCAAATGCACCGATCTCCGGAAGGAAATTCCCTCTTTCCGCTTCTACTGCCATCTTCGAGATTTCCAAGCCCAAACGCGCTTTTCTAATATCGATATTCCTTGCTTCCAGTGCCCCTCTGCTGACATGTGGCATCGGTGCCATATCGTTCATCCGTTTAATGGAACTGACATCTTTGTTCAGCAAAAAGGAGAGGAACTGGTAGGCAAGGTCTTTGTTAAGCTTCGCCTGGTTGTACATACTCTGCGCTTCTGCCCTTCTTGCCTGGACTTCTAGCAGGTCGATCTCCTGGGCATAGCCCTCTTTCTGCATCGTTCGAACGATAGATTCCAGTTTTCCAATATTGCGGATGATCTTGTGAAGATTAAAAATATAATGCTCTACCAGTGAAATATCGTAAAATGCTTTTTTTGTTTGAAAGATTTTCTCATTGAGAAGTTTCTGCGTATCGTACTGACTCATCCGATACAAAGACTGGGTAATATGTTCATACTCCGTCAGTTTTCCTCCTGTATAAAGCGGAAGCATATAAGAGAATTTTGTCTGAAAATGATTTCTGGCTTCCGGGTAGTTCAGGTTGTTTGGCGGTTTATTGTACATATCACGACAGGCTTGCATATTCCCGCCCTGGCAGGCGCCGGCATTGTTCATGAACTCATCTGCACCGAAATCTCCAAAGTTGGCTTCACGGCTTTGCAGCTTGAAACCGAACACATTCCCTGCATCGTTGGATCGCATCCCTGTCAGCGTCACATCCATTTTACCATAGCTGATCGCTTTGACAGCCTTGACTTCATAAGCCTTCATCTGTTCGTTGAAACGTGATATTTTCAACTCCAGGTTATCTTTTTTAAGCATTGTAATAGCCTGGTTCAGTGTCAAGTTCTTCATACCTGCGAACAGAGGCAGGGATACAGCCAGTAAAAGAAGGGTTCTTCTCATAATCATAAATAGACTCCTTGATAAAAAGATATTATAGCAAAAGATATTGCAGTAATGAAACTACAGAAATATACTGGGGATTATATCAAATATAATTGAATTTAATGATTAAAGTTGCGAGAGTAAATCAATTTATCTGAATTGATTTACTGCTGTGAGGTTAGAGTACCTCACATTTTTAGAGTGTAGCATAGCTTACACTGATACACGCTTCAAGTAACGAGAGTGCATCCAGTACATTTTTTGATACCTGACCATCTACCCGCACTACTGCCAAGGCCTGCTGCTTCTTATCTCGCCCCAGTCTGAAGTCGGAAATATTCAGGCCATTCTCTGCCAAAATATGCCCAACATCGCCGATCACACCCGGAGTATCCGTATTTCTAAAGAAGATCATGGTCCCTTTAGGTTCTACTTCAAGCATGTAATCATCAATCTCTATAATACGCTGTACAGTGTCATCAAAAACTGTTCCGGCAATAGAGATCGTACTCTCTGTCGTTGTCAGCTTGATCGCTACTTTATTGGTAAAGCCACTGGTATTTGGAAGTACTTCATTAGTAAGCTCTATCCCACGCTCTTTCGCAACAAATTCTGCATTGACATAGTTCACCTGATCGGCAAGCGACTCCGTCAATACACCAACGGTTGCGAATGTCTGCATAGATTCCAGATAATCCGCTACCGCTCCTTTTGCCGTAACCTTAATGGATTTGACCGCACTTTTAGTGACCTGTGCACTTAAATGGCCCATCTTTTGAATCAATTCAAGATACGGACGTACGAAATCAGGAAGCTCACTCTCTTTGATCGGCAAGTTCAATGCATTCGGGTAGGCAATCCCTTTGGCCGCCGCTATCGCATTTTCTGCTGCTTGAATAGCTATGTTGCGTTGAGACTCTTTGGTATTTGCCCCAAGATGCGGTGTCACTGTTACATTGTCAAGATCAAGCAGCGGATGGTCAGTTGCCGGTTCTTTGTTAAACACATCAATACCCGCCATTGCTATTTTCCCTGACTTAAGTCCCGCCAGAAGCGCATCCTCATCATAGAGCCCCCCTCTGGCACAGTTGATCAGGATTACACCGTCTTTCATTTTGGAAATCTCATCAGAACCTATCATTCCGATCGTCTCTTCCGTTTTAGGTGTATGAATAGTAATAATATCGCAAGCCAGAATATCTTCAAACTTTTTGGTATAGGCAATATCCAGGTCCGTTGCTTTGCTTGGATCGATATAGGGATCGTAAACAGTAATATCCATTTCAAACGCTTTCGCTCTTTTCCCTACTCTGGATCCAATATTACCAAAACCGATGATACCAAGTTTTTTATCTTTCAGTTCCGTACCATACCAATCCTGTCTTCTCCATACTCTGTCTACTTTCAAATTGTTATGTGCATAGGGAAAGCTTCTTGCACAGGAGAGCATATGTGCCATGGTCAGTTCAACTGCTGCAATGGTATTTGCCGTAGGTACATTCATCACGACAATCCCCTGTTTGCTTGAACCCGGGATATCGACATTATCTACCCCCACGCCGGCACGAACGATCGCCGTTATTTTTTTTGCAGCGGACAAAAACGCTTCATCTACATCAGTAGAAGAACGTGTAATAGCTACATCTGCAAGAGGAATAATATCTGAGATCAGTCTCTCTTTAGGCTCATCTGCCGCATTGATCAGTTCTATTTCACTGTCACTGGCAAGAATATCCAATCCGCTTTGGTGTATATGGTCACAAACAACAATCGTTTTTTTTGACATCTAATAACCTTTTTTGTAAATTTTGTGTACTCAATAAGTACTGAAGAATACGAAGAATCGCATAAACAGCCTACCAAAACCCCCAAGGAAAGTCCTTTGGGGAATAAACGTTTCAGTCAGCGTTTAATTTTAAGTTTTATTTTTTAAATGTATCACCAAAAGCATCACCAAGGGTCATGCTGTCATCCTGGTTCAGGTTAAGTTGATCCAGAGCTTCTCTCTCTTCCTGACGCTCAAGTCTTTTAACGGAGACTCTGATTCTGTCAGAATTCGCATCGATAAAACTGATCACACCTTTGATCTCCTGGCCTTTCTCTATCTCATCGAATTTGAGCGGATGAAGGTCCTCTGTTCTGATCAGTGCGTCAACATTGTCTTCCAGTGCGATGAAAACACCGAAATCTTTTTTGTCTTTTACCGTACCTGTAACGATTGAACCGTTTTTATGTGTCTGTGCATACGCTTTTACAGGAGAGTCTTCCAACGCTTTTTTGCTCAGAGAGATCTTACCTGCATCTTTATCGATTTTGATGATCTTCACTTCTACTTCATCACCGACTTTAAGTTCGGATTTTGCATTTTTCGATTTATCCCAAGAGATCTCCTGGTTATGAAGAAGTCCTTCAACAGCACCAACTCTTACAAATGCGCCAAAGTCAGTAATCGAGGTAACTGTTCCTGTTACGACATCACCGACTTTATGTTGTGCCGTAAATGCATCCATCGGTTTTGGAAGAAGGTTTTTAAGACTTACTCTGAGTCTTCTTCCCTCTTTATCGATCTCGATCACTTCTACATTGATCTCCTGATTATTCTCAAGGTAATCTTTTGGATGTTTTACATTTTTATCCCATGAGATCTCAGAAACATGGAGGAAGGCTTCAAGGTCTTCACCAAGGTCAACAAAAACACCATACGGCTCAATATTCGAAACTGTTGCAGTTACTGTGTCACCTACACCAATAATTGAATCGATATCTGTCCAAGGATCAGGATTCGCATCTTTAATAGAGAGAGAAAGATGTCTTTTCTTCTTGTCATAATCCAGAGCAATCACATTGACTTCATCACCTTCCTGGAAATATTTGGAAGGGTTAACCGGACCTTTATGGGAAATTTGTGAATAGTGAACAAGGCCGTCCATTCCTCCAACATCTACGAACATACCGTAAGAAGTAATCTTTTTAATGGTTCCAACCACAGGTTCTTTACTTTCAAGCAGTGCACCGACAATCTCTTCCGTTTTAGCTTTGTCTCTTTCGATCAACTCTTTTCTGGAAATAACGACAGAACCTTTTTCTTTATCAACTTTGACAATCACCGCTTTGACTTTTTTGCCTATCGGATCTATTTTTGAAGAGAGGTAAGAGAGTGTTCTTGGCATAAAGAACTCCAACCCATCCACTTCAACGACATATCCGCCTTTGTTCTTTTTAGTCACGACACCTTCGATGATATACTCTTGCTCTTCATCATATTCTGAAATAAATTCATTCAGCGCAGCTCTTGAAAGTGCAGCTTTATGGGAAATACGGCCTCTTCCCTGATTTACAACCTCGATTGTATCACCAACTTTGAAAGTGATATTTCCCTCTTCATCTCTGATCTCATCAAGCGCAAGATTTGCATCTCTTCCACCGCCAATGTCAACGACTGCCAAATTGTCTTTCTCATCGATTTTAACGATCGTACCTGTAACCAAATCACTTTTTGACTCTGATTTTCTAAACGATTCCTCAAGCATCGCCTCAAAATCTACTTCTTCTATTTCGATATCTTCGAACTTCATACCTATCCTTATGTGTACACAAATTTTGCGTTATTATATCGAAATATATTGTAAAGATGCTTATATCATAAATGTAGGAGGAGCTAGAAGTTTTTTAATTCACAGATGAGAATCAGGGGATTTGTATCTATGAATTATCTCATTGCAATACTTTCCAATACCTCAAAATAGTTCGGAAAAGTTTTTGCCGTACATTCAGGCTCATTGATGGTCACAGAGACAGGATCAAGTGCAAGCAGAGAAAAACACATCGCCATACGGTGGTCATCATAGGTATCAATGGCAGCATGTTTGAGCTGTTTTGGCGGTGTAATAGTCAAATAATCCTCTCCCTCCTCCACTTCTGCACCTACTTTACGCAATTCCGTTGCCATGGCATTGAGTCTGTCAGTCTCTTTCACTCTCCAGTTGTAAATATTTCTCAGAGTGGTCGTACCATCGGCAAAAAGCGCTGTGGTCGCAATGGTCATTGCCGCATCAGGAATATGGTTGAAATCCATATCAACGGCATGCAGTTCCCCTCTGGTTACAGCGATATAGTCATCCGCCCACTCCACTTTCGCACCCATTTTCCCAAGAACATCTGCAAAAGCAATATCCCCCTGAATACTCTGCTTCCCGATACCGGTCACTTGAACCGTTCCACCCTTGATCGCAGCAGCAGCAAGGAAATAGGAGGCAGAAGAGGCATCCCCCTCCACCATAAACGTATCCAATGCTTTATAGGTTTGCCCCGCTTTAACAATGAAGCGCTTATAGTTCTCGTTGACCACTTCAATCCCAAAACGATTCATGATATCAAGTGTGATATCAATATAGGGTTTGGAGACAAGTTCCCCGATAATACGGATATGCATATCCTGCTGTGCCATTGGTGCCGACATCAGCAGCGCGGTCAGGAACTGGCTGGAAATCGTACCATCTATCTCTACCTCTCCTCCTTTAAGAGTGTTTGCTCTGATCTTTATTGGAGGGTACCCATCATCTTCCAGATAACTGATATCCGCACCGGCACTTCTGAGCGCATCGACCAGATGCCCAATAGGACGTTCTTTCATGCGTGGTTCGCCTGTAAGTACAAACTCACCGCTTCCCAGTGTCAAAGCGGCACAAAGTGGCCGCATCGCCGTACCGGCATTTCCCAAAAAAAGTTCCTGGGGTTCACTGCAGTAAAATGGACCTCCATTCCCTACTATCGTACACTTGGTTTTATCTTCGGAAAGTGTATATGCCACACCCAGTTTTTTCAAAGCATTGAGCATATGCCGGGTATCATCACTCTCCAGAAGGTTGGTAATCGTTGTCGTACCTTCTGCCATCGCAGCGATCAGCAAAGCACGGTTGGAGAGACTTTTGGAACCGGGAAGATTCACTTCCCCTGCTACTTTTTTGATCGGTTTAAGCGTAATACTGTTCATTGGCTCTCTTTTTAGGACTTGACTATTTTTTGAATACCGTCGATCACATTCTGGACAATCCAGTCAGGCGTAGATGCACCTGCCGAAATACCACAAAGTTCTTTTCCCTCGAACCATGAGGCTTCAAGTTCTGTTTCATTTTCAATCAAATAACTGGAATCACAATAACTTTTGCAAATAGAGTGCAGCTGTTTTGTATTGGAAGAGTGTTTTCCCCCTATAACAATCATGATATCCGCATCTTTTGCCAGTTCTGCTGCCGCATCCTGATTTTCAAACGTTGCATTGCAGATCGTATTGAACACACGAACCTCTTTATGTGCCAGTATCAGAGCACTGACCACTTTAAGAAAATCCTCCGGCTTTCTGGTTGTCTGTGCAACCACTGCCACTTTAGAGAGTATCGGCAAGTCTTCCAACTCTTTTTCATCTGCCACAATAAAAGCATTACGTTGATCCTTGGCATAACTGACTACCCCTTTGATCTCGGGATGGTTCCTGTCACCAAAGATCACAATGCTGTATCCCTTCTCGCTCATCTGCGCCACAATATTCTGCGGTGTAGTCACATAAGGGCAGGTTGCATTGATGATCTCGTTTCCCTGTGACTTGAGTTGTGCCAGTTCATCTTTTGGGATACCATGCGTGCGGATCACAACCGCATCATCAGGGGTGACATCTTCAAATTTTTCAGCCAACCCGATGTCAAAACCCTCTTTGAGGCGGCTGATCTCATCTTTGTTATGGATCAGCGGACCATAGGTTTTGCTTCCCTGATGCTCTTCGGCGATACGGATTGCACGTTTCACACCAAAGCAGAAGCCGTAACTGGATGCGAGCTGTATCTTCATGACTATCTAAGCTCCGCATGACATTGTGTTTGCAGGGCTTCCATCACTTGATGCATCACATGGTCAATATCATTCTCTTCCAGTGTTTTTTCCATAGACTGAATGAAAAAGCGGATCGTAAGACTTTTTTTCTCTCCCAGTTTTTCATCGGTGTATATATCTACCGGATAGATATCTTTCAACATTTCCAGATCCAACCCTTTGAGTACGTTGGCCACTTCATAATAATTCACAGAACGGTCTATCACAACACTCAGGTCTTTATAGACCCCTTGGAACTTGGAAATCGGTTGTGCATTGATATGTTTTGGAAGCAGTGCATCAAAATCCAGTTCAGCAATAAATGTTTCAGGAAGATCATACTCCTCCCGGACCGTAGGATGCAGTTTACTCATAAATCCGCATACCTTACCGTCGATCACAATATCCGCCGACTGATACGGATGGATGAGCCCGTTTTCAAACGTACAGGGGAGCAGTTCAAATGATCCAATCACTGCACCTATTTTTTGGGTAAAAGAGGCAAAGTCAACCATTTTGGGTTTTCCTGCATTACTTACATTTTCATTCTCGACCTGTCCACTGAAGATGATGGAAAGTACTTCCGACTGCTCTCTTCTACTTCCAAAAACCGCACCTATTTCAAAAAGAGGAATAGATTTTTTCGTATAACTCACATTACGTTTTGCAGCATTCAAAAGGTTAATAAGGATTGTACTTCTCAGTGTATTAAGCTCTTCTGCAATCGGATTTGCAAGTTCCAAAGACTCTTCCACTATTGAAAAACCATATTTTTCCAATACATCTCTCTCTGTAAAGACATAACTCACATTCTCATAGAACCCTGCACCTACTGCACGGTTTTTGAATCCTTTTTTAGCTTTGTAACGATCCGTCGTACTGTTCAGCCGTGCCTTCTCCGCAAAAACAAAAGGCTTTGCCTGAATATTATTGATACCGACAATACGGACGATCTCTTCGGCGATATCCTGAATGTGCCGAATATCATGCCTGAACAACGGTACGACAATACCGATCACATCATCTCCGATAGAACTGATCTTGAAACCGAGTTTTTTCAAAATCGTAACTATCTTTCCGATCTCTATCTCCATACCGATAATGGACGCTACTTCTTCTGACGCCACAATAACAGTTTCATGTTCCCTATCTACATCCACATTCAATGAGCCTTCATAGCAGTTGATATCAGTATAAACATCCAGTAAAGAGGCCAGATATCTAAGTCCGAATACAAGATCCGGGTTGGAACCTCTGGAAGTTTTATAGTAAAGGTCATCTTTGCCAAGATCTGTCTGGGCAACCGCTTCAACCAGAAGGTCCGGATTGATATAGCTTGCTTCAAGCAAGAGCTCTTTGGTATCATCCGTAGCAATCACCTTCTCATTTTGGTTCACACCAACTACCGAACAAACCTGTTCGTTTCCGATGATCTCTATGATACCTTTCGCTTTTGCTGTAGGTTTTACCGCTACTTTTCCTTCCTCGTTACGGAAAAAGCTACTCTCATATGCACGTAGTATCACCCCTGTGGTATGGGTGGTATATGCCAGCATACTTGCAAGTTTTCCTTCTGCTTCCACCCCTACCATAGCCAGACGAAGCTGGATCAGGAAACAATCTTTTATGCTGCTTATAGTTGCCAGCTTATAATGCAGGTCTGCATCCATTTCACCCTGTGTATGGATCACGGCTTCTCTGGCAATACCAAGCTTCATTCTCTCTGCCTGTTTGTATTCAAATGTTTTCATCTCCAGATCGAGCGCTGCACTCAAATCCCGGGCAACACCGTAGATACTCAGGCAGTCACCTCTGTTGGCCGTAAGTTCAAGTTCGATAATCGTATCGACTACTTTTTCATAGGAACCGAACTCTCTTCCTACTTCAAGTTCACCGATACTCTCATCCAGGATCATGATCCCTTTACCGGTGTCAGGTAGCCCCAGTTCGGAAGAGGCGCAAACCATCCCTGCACTTTCCACACCACGCAGTTTTGCATCCTTGATCTTAAAATCACCGGGAAGTACTGCGCCAATGGTAGCCACTGCGACATACTCGGCATGAACTACATTCGCTGCTCCACAAACGATCTGCTTCACTTCCGTACCGATATCTATCTGGCATACATTGAGTTTATCCGCATCCGGATGTTTTTCACAGGAGAGTATTTTCCCTATCACTACTTTTTGTGGAATTTCAATCTGTTTGATGCTGTCAACTTCCAATCCGATCGCATTGAACGTCTCATAGAGCTTCTCATTTGAAATATCACTCAGGTCTATAAATTCATTTAACCAACTTCTTGTTACTATCATCTAAACTGCTCCAACAAACGAATATCCCCTTCAAACAGACTTCTGAGATCCGGTATCTTGTGCATCAGCATCGCAAAACGCTCTACTCCCAAACCAAACGCATAACCACTTACATCCTCATAGCCGACAGCTTTAAAGACATTCGGATCGACAATACCGCATCCAAGTACCTCCAGCCATCCTGTATGAGAACAGACACGGCACCCTTCGCCTTCACAGAAGATACAGGAGATATCCACTTCCGCAGAAGGTTCGGTGAACGGGAAGAAACTTGGTCTGAAACGTACTTCGACATCCCCGAACATATACTGAAGAAAATCTGTCAATATCGCTTTGAGATTGGCGAAACTCACTTTGCCTTTTTCATCCACTACAAGTCCCTCTACCTGATGAAACATCGGTGTATGCGTCAAGTCATAATCCCGTCTGAACACAGATCCCGGAGCGATCATCCGGATAGGCGGTTTTCTTTCCATCATCGTACGTATCTGTACCGGAGAAGTATGGGTACGGAGCAGTCCTCCATCCTTAAAATAGAATGTATCCTGCATATCACGTGCAGGATGGTACTTGGGAAGGTTCAACGCTTCAAAATTATGAAAATCATCTTCCACCATGGGACCGCTCTCCACGGCAAAGTTCAATGCTACGAAATAGTCGATGATTTTATTCATCGTCTCCATAACAGGGTGCAGTGCACCTTTCTGGGCAAGCGTCCCGTAAAGTGAGACATCGATCGCTTCACTCTTAAGTACTCTCTCTATCTCTTCAGCTTTCAATATTTCATAACGTGTATCGAATGCTTCCTGCAATGCTGCTTTCTGCTTGTTCAAACCTTCGGCAAAAGCCTTCTTCTCCGGTCCCGGAATATCTTTCATTTTGGCAAACTCAGCTGCCAGAACACCTTTTTTGCCAAAGAGCTCAATACGTACTTTTTCCAACGCTTCAAGCGAATCAGCCTGAATGATCTTCTCTTCTAAATTCTCCATAATGCTCCATTTATCGCATAATAATTGCCGTGATTTTATCTAAAAGTAACTAATAGTGGGATTTAGTGTGTTATAATTGCCAAAAACAATACTATTCCAAGGACATTAACGATGTGTATATTCTGTAAAATTGTAAACGGGGAGATCCCCAATAATACCGTTCATGAAAATGAACATTTTCTGGCATTCCATGATCTGTATCCAAAGGCACCGATCCATATTCTTATCATTCCAAAACAGCATGTCGACTGTTTTCAGGATGTCTCCCCACAAATGATGGCAGATATGACCCCTTTCATGCAGGAAGTGGCAAAAAAAGTAGGGATCGACCAGTCAGGTTACCGACTTATCACCAACAACGGCAGTGATGGAGGACAAGAGATCAACCATCTGCACTTTCATCTACTTGGCGGAGGAAAACTTGTCTGGAACCATCAGCATGAAGATCCGCATAAAAGTATCTAATGAAATAGGCTTTGCTTCTTAAATCCAAGCCGGTCGGAATCTTCTTGTTCCGACAACGCTTATTAAAACAGTTTTACAATTGGCTTTTTAACCACTTCTCCATACGCTCCACCTGCTCCAAAGTCCTTACCGTAGCCGTACCACCTTCGGACTCTCTAGCATTCATCGAAGCGCGGATATCGAGCAGTGCAATCACCCCTTCACCGATACGTTCATCTATGCTTTGCAGCTCTTCCAAACTAAGCTCTGAAATATCTACACCTTTCTCTTCAGCGAGGTTGACTACGTTACCGGTAATATGGTATGCATCACGGAACGGCAGCCCCCGCTCTTTGACCAGGTAATCCGCCAGGTCGGTTGCAGAGAGGTGTCCTACCATACAGGCAGCCTCCATCACTTCTTTGTTAACGGTCATATCTGCAATCATCTCATTGAGTATCTGAAGACTTAGCAGTGCCGTTTTGACCGAGTCAAAGACACCCTCTTTGTCCTCTTGCATATCTTTGTTGTAGGCAAGCGGCAATCCTTTCATTACAGTCAGCAGTGCCACAAGATTTCCGTTGACGCGTCCTGTCTTACCGCGGAGCAGTTCAGGGATATCCGGATTTTTCTTCTGCGGCATGATGGAACTCCCCGTCGCATGTCTGTCACTTAAAGTCACCCACTTGAACTCTGCTGCAGACCAAAGGATGAGCTCTTCACTCAGACGGCTCATATGCATCATCATCGTAGCGATGTTAAAGAGGATCTCCAGGGCAAAGTCACGGTCACTGACCGTATCGAGACAATTCGGCGTCGGGGCATTAAAACCAAGTTTGTCCGAAGTGGTCTGACGGTTGACCGGGTGTGGTGTCCCGGCCAGTGCCGCACACCCTATGGGTGAATAGTTGTTACGTTCATAAGAGCTCATAAAACGCTCATAGTCACGCTTGAACATACTTGCATAGGCCATCATATGGTAGCCGAAGTTGATCGGCTGTGCATGCTGCAGGTGTGTCATGCCCGGAAGCATCGTCTCGGCATTCTTCTCTGCAACATTTACAAGTGTTTTAATATTCTCCAAAAGAAGGTCCGCAATTGCCTTGGTATTATTGAGTACATAGAGCCTAAAATCAAGCGCCACCTGATCGTTACGGCTTCGCGCCGTATGCAGACGCTTCCCTGCATCCCCGATACGGCGTGTCAATTCACCCTCTATCGCCATATGGATATCTTCATCATCACCATCAAGCCTAAATTTACCCGATTCTATATCTTTTAAAATTTCTTTCAGCCCTACATCAATCTGCTTATAATCCTCAACAGAAATAATCCCCTGTTCTTTGAGCATATATGCATGTGCCAATGATCCTGTAATATCTTCCCGATAAAGCAGTTTGTCAAATGGCAGAGAGTTGTTAAGCTCCTGAAGAAGTTGTGAACTTTGCTGCGAAATTCTAGCAGACGCTATTTTTTTAGCCATAATTATATCCCTGAAAAATTTATTAAAGATATTTTATCGTAAAGTTGATTTGAGTCACGAAAATCCCCGGCCCAAAACAAGGGAAGTTATCTGGGGGAGATAAAGGGGGAGGGCCGAGATAATAGATAAAAGGCGCCCAATCAAGAGAAAAAAACAAGGAAGTTTACAAATTGGACAAGGAGTAAAACAGATTCTCTTGAAGTAAATGAACACCTTTTCTAGTAGTATTATAAACGATGGGAGTTAACCAAATGTAAAGAAGCATCAACAGAATATTAACAGGTCTGCAGAAGCAGATCCCTGTGCTTATCTGTGAACCTAAAAAGAGAAGCATGGACGAAATAGAGATAATAGGCGGGTAAAATAGAATAGTGACCGATCATTGTTAAGAGTTAAGATATTAAAAGATTTGATTGATTGTTATTGAAAGGAGTTGAAAGTTATAAACTCAAAGTGGCAGCGACCTACATTCCCACCAGCGTAGCCGGCAGTATTATCGGCGATGGGAGGCTTGACT
>Ga0256913_10000185_pt1 | contig 30140 bp, 26 predicted proteins | sample Axial_MatmetaG_FD_185970 | JGI IMG/M metagenome (GOLD analysis project Ga0256913, IMG submission 185970) | Deep-sea worm associated microbial mat communities from Axial Seamount, Juan de Fuca Ridge, Pacific Ocean - Axial_Mat | ecosystem: Environmental > Aquatic > Marine > Oceanic > Microbial... | reverse complement strand
GCTGGACATTTTAGGCCCTGTTGTTGCCTATTATCCCGACACTGACCCGCTTTATAAAAAGGTGACTGCCAGAGCTAAGGCTTTGCGAAAAGAATTAACAGACAAATCTCTTAAACTTACGAATGATAATCCAGGCACTCTTGCGGCTCATTTTATCAAATTGGAAACACCCGTATTTCCACCGCTGGATATGGATGAAAAGGCTCAGCAAGAGTTTATGAAAGCACATTTTTTTGACCATGTTGATTTCAACGATACGATATTGCTTAAAAGCAGCACCCTGAACTCGATGCTCATCAACTACCTTTCTCTATACCAGGACAGGAACGATGACCGTGAAACCTTCGAAAACAAATTACTAACTGGTTTAGACACAATACTTGAGAAATCTTCTGTTAATCCGGATATGTATGCCTCGGTGATTGATTTTCTGTTACAGGGTTTTGAATCCATTGGTTTCGATAAAGGGATAGATTATATTTCGGAACACAACCAATTGGATGAATTTTGCGAAAATACGGAAAAAATACTTGAACTACAGGACAAGCTTTATTTAATAAATAAGCTGGCCATCGGCAAAACGGCCCCTGATTTCAGCCATACAGACATTGACGGAAATATGATCCGTCTGAGTGATGTGCAGGCAAAAAAAACCTTACTGGTGTTCTGGGCCAGCTGGTGTCCGCACTGCAAGAGCATTGTGCCGGAGATCAACAGTCTGAAAGAAAAGTTTAACGACAGCGAATTGAAGATCATAGGTATATCCATTGACACCAGCCTCACCGATCTCCGCCAGGTAATCAGCGAATATAAAATTAACTGGCCGAATATTGCAGAACTCAAAGGATGGGAAGGCACGATACCTGAAATGTATGGCATAGCGGCCACTCCTACTATGTATTTGTTGGATGATCAGAAAAAGATCGTTGCCAAACCAATAAACAAATATGACCTGAAAAAGGCATTGGGTTATTAGAAAGGAAATCCGGGAAAAGGTTATGAATTTAATCCTGAAGCCAGCACATCTACAATATGAATGGTTTTGATGGGCAGTTTGTGCTGATCAATAAATCCCTGCTGGTGCATCAGGCAAGACGAGTCTGTACTGACAATGTACTCAGCTCCGGTGTCAAGGGCATTATTTACTTTTTGTTCGGCCATAGCCGTTGAAATCGGTTCAAATTTCACAGAAAAGGTCCCGCCGAAACCACAGCACACATCACTGTCTTTCATTTCTATCAGCTCCAACCCTTTCACTTTACTTAACAAAGTACGGGGTTCGTTTGTCAACCCGTATTCACGTAACGAGGCACACGAATCGTGGTAAGTTACCTTATGCTCAAACACAGAACCGAAATCGGTAAAACCAATTACATTTACAAGGAAATCAGTAATTTCGTAAATGTTCTGTTGTAACTGTTTGTATTCATTGTGATGAGCTGAGTTGTAGAAGAGTTTGTCAAAATTCTTCTTCACATAACCGAGGCAGGAAGCCGATGGCCCCACAACAGGCCTGCCCGTATTAAAATCATCTATAAACTTCTCTCCCAGTTTCTTGGCCTCATCCCAGTATCCGCCGTTAAAAGCGAACTGGCCGCAACAGGTCTGCTGCGTGTTGTAATGTACTTTCAGCCCGGCCTTTTCTAAAAGCTTTACCATATTAAAACCTGTTTCCGGAAAAAACTGGTCAATGAAACAGGGAATAAATATATCTACCTCTTTAATTCTCATCGGCGCAAAATTAAGAAATCGGGAGAACTATTCCGAGTTGTTGAAGATCATTCCAAAATCCCGGGTATGATTTCTCGACAACATCTTTGTCCATAATGGTTATCTCATCATATTTAAGCACCAGCGGGGCGAAACTCATAGCCATACGATGGTCGCCGTATGTTTCAAAAACGAGCTGCTTTTCAGGCCGGAAACTTTTTTTGTAACTCAACTCAAAAACACTGTCTTTTTCTTTGAGCAGGGCGCCTGTTTTCCCCAACTCATCTCTCAGCACCTGCATCCTGTCTGACTCTTTATATTTCAAATGATCCACCCCTTTTATGGTGGCAGGGATACGAAGTGCTGCACATGTTGCCAATACAGCCGGTACGAGATCCGGAATATTCGTAAAGTCGCAGGTAAAATGTTCTGTTCTTTTGCCGGTTGCCGAGATTCTAATACCTTTTTTCTCAAATTTTGTTTGCACGCCCAAATCTTTAAACAACTTACTAACCCGGCTGTCCCCCTGGACACTTTCTTTGGAAAATCCTTCGAGGAAGATTTCTCCTTTTCCGGCTATGGCAAGGACCTCATACCAATAAGAAGCAGCACTCCAGTCAGGTTCTACGGCAAAATCCCTGATAAGATATTGAGAAGGATTTACTTTTACCGACTTAGAAGTTAATTCGATGTCAACACCGAAATATGCCATTAGTTTTCGGGTCATGTCAATGTAAGGAAAAGAAACAGGCCTTTCGCTAAAATGAATATAAATACCTTTTTCCGTTACCGGAGCTATCATCATCAGTGATGAGATAAACTGGCTGCTTACCGATGCATCCATACTGATTTCGCCTCCTCTCAGCCCGTCGCCTGTTATTAACAGCGGAGGATGTCCCTCCCTTTCGGTGTAATTGATATCTGCACCAAGCTCTTTCAGGGCATCTACAAGGATTTCAATGGGACGATTCTGCATCCGCTTACTACCGGTTAAGAGCCATTTTCCCTTTTTAACAGTCAGAAAAGAACTCAGGAAACGCATCACCGTACCGGCATTTTCAGTATTGATCACCAGCGGCAGGCATTGCAAAGAACATGACCTTATCTCTTCCAGATAATACTGCAACCGTAATGTGTCATCTGCTTCCGATAAATTATCAAATTCAATGTTCTCATCCCACTCTTTCGACAGTTCCGCCATAATGAGCACCCTGTTGCTGATGCTTTTGGAACCTGTCAGGTGCAAACGACCTGAAATATCAGCATTGTTTTTTCTTAATACGGCATCCATATCCGGTTTTTTATCTGTTGATGTAAAACTTTAAACTATCCACGATCAGCTCAAAATCAACATCGATATTGTGGCTGGCTTTTCCGAGTTTCCGGATCAGGCTGAATTTAAGTTTACCTTCTCTCACTTTTTTATCCTGTTTCATCAGCTCAAGCAGCTCAGGGATGTTATCTTCCGTCAAATCGAATTTTTCAAAGTTCAGATCAATCATTGAGATAATCTCATCTGTTCTCGTACAATCCATCTGAAACAGCCGGGAGGATATCCATGTTTCGCATATCATTCCGGCAGCTACAGCCTGTCCATGTGTCACGGGCCTGTCATATTTCAGGTAATGGCTTTCAATAGCATGGCCGATTGTATGGCCGAAGTTCAGGTTTTTTCTGATGCCTTTTTCCAACGCATCATGATGTACAATATCAATCTTGTCGCGTGCCGCCCTGCTGATAATTTTATTCCAGTCGTCAATATCATGATAATCTTTACCGGCCATCATATACCACAATTCACGATCCATGATTAACCCGTATTTCATAATCTCGGCAAAACCCGACTGCCACTGGATATCTTCAAGTGTTTTCAGAAAAACGGGATCAATGATGACAGAAACAGGATCGGCAAACAAGCCCACCTGGTTTTTATAACCTTTAAAATCAATCCCTGTTTTTCCGCCTATAGCTGCATCAGCCATACCGAGTAGTGTAGTCGGATAGTTAATAAATGCAATACCTCTTTTATAGGTGGAGGCTGCGAAACCGCCAATATCGGTCACGACACCACCCCCCAGGTTGATAAAAAGAGCATCCCGGGCCACCATTTGTTCCGTCAGTTGATCCCAGATATAAATGGCCTGATCCAGATTTTTTTCTTTCTCACCGCTTTTGATAGTGATGATGTGATCAATCTTAACATCAGGCAGATGTTCCCGGAAAACAGGCAGACAATATTTTTCAACGTTTTCGTCTACAAGGACTATGATCTTCTGATAATTTTTCAGCCTTTTGGCCGATAAGGCAAGTGCTCCCTCTCCTATTATGTAGGAAACAGGCTTCGTATCCAAAAAAGCAGGTGTCTGTGTCATGACAGCAAAGATAAGAGAGTAATCAAAATACTCAAATTGTTATGGACATAAATAAAAGAGGTTTATGAACAGTCTAAATGAAAGCTGCAAGCAGCAGGTCCAGATCACGGAAAGGAATGTCGAACAGATCACTTATCTGCTTGTTGGTCATCATACCGTTGTAAATATAAATACCCCGGGAAAACTCATGGTCAATTTTAATAAACCTGTCGAACCCGCCTTCTTCTGCAATGTTCAGCAGCAGAGGTGTCAGGAAGTTACTCAACGAATAAGAAGCCGTATGCGGAACACGCGAGGCAATATTCGGCACACAATAATGCGTAATACCGTGTGTTTGATATACCGGATCCTGATGAGAAGTCACTCTGGAAGTTTCAAAGCACCCTCCCTGGTCAATACTGACGTCAACAATCACCGAACCGGGATGCATCTGCCGGACCATTTCTTCGCTAATGAAGCAGGGAGCCACGCCCGCATCAGAATGTTTGGCCGCAATCACAACATCCGCTTCTTTCAGAGCTTTCAGTAAAACTTTAGGTTGAAGAATGGAAGTAAACACCCTGTTCCCAAGATTATTCTGGATGGTTCTAAGTTTATAAATGGAATTATCGAAAACTTTTACATAAGCGCCCATTCCCAAGGCGGTCCGGGCTGCATATTCGGCAACGGTACCTGCCCCGATAATTACCATTTCCGTGGGCTTGATCCCAGGAAAACCTCCCAGCATCACACCTCTTCCGTAAGATGCATTGCTCAGATATTCAGCTGCAATCAGCACCGATGTATTTCCCACAATCTCACTCATGGATTTAATAACGGGAAAGCCTCCGGTTTTATCCTGAATAAATTCGTAGGAAACCATTTTCACTTTTTTGGCCATCAGTTTTTCGAAATAAGACTTGTCGCGGTCGGGCAGAAAAATTGAAGAAAAGATGATTTTATGCTGATCCAGACGCTCCAGTTCTTCCATCGTCAACGGGCTTATTTTCAATATATAATCTGCCGTAAAGATTTCTTCATGAGTAGCCACTATTTCGGCACCTGCCTCAGCATACTGTTCATTGGTAAAATGGGCGTTGGCACCTGCATATTCTTCAACGATCACCCTGTGTCCGTTCTCTACAAGCAGGTTAACGGCTTCAGGAACCAGGGCAATACGGTTTTCATTTGGTGACAACTCTTTTGGAATACCAATGGTAAGTTTGTCTTTTTCAAAAGTGGTTTCGAGGGTTTCTTCCTGAGGCATCAGCTGCCCTTTCTGTGAAAATCTCAGAAAATCTTTTGTAATATCATTCATGGTTTGTGGTCATTGTACGAAAGGATGCGAAAAGCATTTCTTCTTTCCGATTTGATACAAATATAAGTACTTTCAAAGACTTTAAAAAGTTTCAAAAACAAGAGGCTCATTTTCACCCGTATTCCGATGAGAATAAAATAAACTTTTTAATACATTATTGTTGATAACTTCACCCTCCTAAAGCGCTCTGAATAGCAATAAAACAGGTATTTTTACGTATCTTTGCATGTTAAATTTTCGAAAAAAAAGAGGAGAATTATATTATGACACAGGAAGAAAAAAACAAGCTTTCAAGAGACCAATATACGGCAGACAACATTCAGGTACTTGAAGGTCTTGAGGCTGTCAGAAAAAGGCCTGCCATGTACATTGGCGACGTCAGCGTTAGAGGGCTGCACCACCTTGTGTATGAGGTTATTGACAATTCTATTGACGAAGCCCTTGCCGGTTATTGCAACGAAATTACCGTAATCATTCATAAAGACAATTCCGTAACTGTTAAAGACAACGGAAGGGGTATTCCGACAGGCATCCATGAAAAAGAGAATATTTCTGCTCTGGAAGTGGTTATGACCGTACTTCATGCAGGAGGTAAATTTGACAAAGGATCCTATAAGGTTTCCGGCGGATTGCACGGTGTGGGTGTGAGTTGTGTCAATGCACTTTCCAACCACCTGACAGCTACCATCCACCGCGAAGGCAAAATTTTTCAGCAGGAATATGAGAAAGGGAAGCCTTTATACGATGTAAAAGTTGTTGGCGAATCTAAGGAGACGGGTACCATCGTTCATTTTATTCCGGATTCTTCCATTTTCATTACAACCACTTATGACTTTTCTATTCTGGCAGCAAGGCTCAGAGAGCTGTCTTTCCTGAACAAAGGCATTAAACTCATCCTGGTTGATGAAAGAGGAAATAATGGCAATGTGCTTACTGAAACTTTTTATTCTGAAAACGGCCTGTCGGATTTCATCAAATATCTTGATGAGAACAGAGAAAATCTCATCCCCGAGATTATCAGTATTGAAGGCGAGAAGAACGGTATTCCTATAGAGATTGCCATGCAATACAACACTTCATTTACCGAGAATGTACATTCATACGTAAACAACATCAACACACACGAAGGAGGAACACATCTTTCAGGTTTCAGAAGGGGCCTTACCAGGACACTGAAAAGTTATGCCGAAAGATCAGGCCTTTTGACGAAACTGAAATTTGACATAAACGGCGATGATTTCCGAGAAGGATTGACGGCTGTTATATCCGTTAAAGTTGCCGAACCACAGTTTGAAGGACAGACCAAAACAAAACTGGGGAACTCTGAGGTTATGGGTGCCGTTGATCAAATGATTAGTGAAAGTCTGTCACATTACCTGGAAGAACATCCGAAAGAGGCTAAGACCATTGTACAGAAAGTTATTCTGGCGGCTACGGCACGTCATGCAGCACGAAAAGCACGTGAACTTGTACAAAGAAAGAATGTTTTGTCAGGCTCAGGATTGCCGGGAAAACTGGCAGACTGCTCTGAAAAAGATCCTGCCGTTTCAGAAATTTACCTTGTCGAGGGTGATTCTGCCGGTGGCACAGCCAAACAGGGACGCGACAGAAAATTTCAGGCTATCCTCCCTCTGAGAGGTAAAATCCTGAATGTTGAAAAAGCTTTACCCCATAAAATATTCGAAAGCGAAGAGATCAAAAACATCTACACGGCACTTGGCGTTAGTATTGGAACGGAAGAAGACACTAAAGCGCTGAATCTTGACAAACTGAGATATCACAAAATCATTATCATGACGGATGCCGATGTGGACGGAAGCCATATAGCCACACTCATCATGACTTTCTTTTTCCGCCACATGATTGAACTGATTGAAAGAGGATACGTTTACATCGCTACGCCTCCACTCTATCTGATAAGGAGAGGGAAGAAAGAGATCTATTGCTGGACCGAAGAAGACCGCGAAAGAGCCGTAAAAGAATTATCACCCGACGGTTCCGAAAAAGGTATCCACATTCAGAGATATAAAGGTCTTGGAGAGATGAATGCCGAACAATTGTGGTCCACAACCATGAACCCGGGGACCAGGACCCTGCGTCAGGTAACCATCGAAAACGGCTCAGAAGCAGATCATGTTTTCAGCATGCTGATGGGTGATGAAGTGGCTCCCCGGCGGGAGTTTATCGAGGCTAACGCCAAATATGCCAATATTGACGTATAGACTGCAAAAGACAAACCAAAAACAAAAAAGGAAGTTGAAAATCAACTTCCTTTTTTTATGGGTGGTAGATGGGACTTGAACCCACGACCCCTGGAACCACAATCCAGTGCTCTAACCAACTGAGCTACAACCACCGTGTTGGGACGGCAAATATACAACAAATTTCAATTTTGCAAGCCTTATTTTTTAACTTATCATTTCATTTTTTCCGTTTCAATTTCCCTGCTTTTTTTACCTTTGGTTCCTATGTTTTTCAGAAAAAAGAAATATGTCGCTTCAGGTTCTCTGTCCAGGCTTGCCTGGTTACGTTTTCTGAAAAACAAAACGGGAGTGGCAGCACTTATAATTATTATGCTGACAATTATCGTTGCCATACTCGGATATCTTATCACACCCGATTCAACTCCTTATGCCAACACACACATTCTGGAAATAGGCACCCAAAAACCGGGATTTACTGTTAACATGCTTCAAGTGAGAAAGAACGAACCTTTTGTAACCACTCCTTTGTTTAAAAAGATGTTGTATGGCGCTCCGGCTAATTATTTATACATTCCTGTTGAAGGCGAACCTGATTATAATGCAACGGATATCACGTTAAAGGTTTTCGATGCTGATCACGACGGCATCACACGCTCCTTCACCTATCCTGATATCATTTATCCTGTTTCTCCTGACAAAGTAACCATTAAAGGGGATAACCTTACTTTTCATCTCATAGATGGAACTTTGAAAAGCGAGTCTGCATCTTCGCTGAAAGAGAAAGCAAAAAAACAACTTTTTAAAAAAAAATATATTTTGGGTACCGACCAGTTCGGCAGAGACTTACTCAGTCGTCTTATTATCGGCACAAGAGTAAGTATTTCCGTAGGTTTTATTTCTGTAGCCATTTCCCTTATCGTAGGCTTGTTTTTCGGGGCTGTTTCGGGATATTTCAGGGGCTTCATTGACGACGTAATCGTCTGGTTCATCAATGTTATATGGTCTATTCCCACGCTGTTGCTGGTCATCGCAATTACTTTTGCCCTCGGACGCGGTTTCTGGCAGATATTTGTAGCCGTAGGCCTTACCATGTGGGTTGAAGTGGCCAGAGTTGTCAGGGGACAGATTATCAGTATACGGGAAAAAGAATTTGTGGAAGCGGGTTTTGCTTTGGGCTATTCCAATACGCGGATTATAATGAAACACATTCTCCCCAATATATTAAGCCCGGTCATTGTCATCTCAGCAGCCAATTTTGCTGCCGCTATTCTCATTGAAGCCGGTTTAAGTTTTTTGGGGATCGGCGTTCAGCCTCCCATGCCCTCCTGGGGAAGTATGATCAAGGAGTATTACAGTTTTATTTTACTGGACTCGGCTTACCTGGCATTCATTCCGGGAATAGCCATTATTATTCTGGTTATGGCATTTATGATGCTCGGTAATGCTTTAAGAGATGCCCTGGATGTCAAAGTGGAAAGTAATTAAAACAGGTTATTCTTATTTCTCAACTTTTTACTTTTGCGCGTGTATTTCTCATCGTTGCAGGCTCCTTTGAATTTTGAATGGCACTGGCCTTTCCCAAAACCGAATTTAATGGAAGCATAGAAGTCCATTCCGTCAAGATTGGCAAGTCCTAACCATGTTCCCAGTCTATCAGTTCCGATAGTTACAAACCAGAAACGGGCAGAAAGACCTACACGCGGATATTTATATTCGAATAATGAAACAGGGAGGCTGAATTCCAGATTTTTTGTTTCATAACGAGGTACAACAGCCACCAGTGCCGCTCTGCGCATTGCATGCAGGTTAAACTGTAACGGATGTATCCAATAACCGGAAGCATAAAAGTCTTTATATACATTGACGTCTGCCTGGACACTGACAGCTGTGGGCAAACCCAGCGTAAAATGATCAGCCCTGTATGAGGCATTCGGATCACCATTATAAAATACCATACTTAAATCGGACATCAGCTGGTTTAGATTACTGTAATTGATTGTGTCGAAATTCTGCCAATAAACCGAAACATCATCATAGCTGTGTAACTGTGCGTTATTTTTATAAGTGATACTTCCCAAATCAAGTATGGAGGCTCCTATTCTGAAAACATAATCATCAAATTGTTGCTCGCATAAATCATTCCATCTTTCAATATCAACACTTTTTTTCTTTACATAAACGACACCTAAATCAGCTCCAAATCCATGACCTTTAAAAAAAGGATCGTTCATCATCTGATCAGGCTCATTATAATCCAGCGGAAGGGCAAAAGCAACAGACGCGTTCATGTTATGAATATTCATCGTACTGTCATTGACCACCATATAATCAATATTATTTGCTTCTACGTAAAAGCCCGAATAACTCCAGATATATTTTAAAGTAAGACCTATTGTGATTTTCTGGTCCATATATTCATAAAGCGTATAAGCATAAGACAACCCTAAATCCATCCATGCTGCTGCTGTCTGGCTGATATCGTAATCTTTAAAATTTACACCATATAACTCCGGATAATCCATTTCATAATATCCCAGTAAAGGCATTTCGTAGGGTATCCGGTTTGCATTTGAAAATACCTGAAAAGAAGTACTTAATGCGAAAGCGTGTTTTCCATACTGGAACATAGCAGACGGACCCATTATTTTTGAGCTTATCGTAGTAAATTTCAAGTCTTTATTATCGTAATATTTAAAATTAAGGCCTCTCGGCTCATATGTCGGTATGCTGTTAGGATCTCGGATTATTTTATAAATGGTTATGTCCGAACCGGGGATATAGGCAAAATTGTTTTTGAAGAAGAAATCTGCCGATACCAGATTAATATCCAGATAATATCTTGTATTGGCTATCATGGCAGGATTTACCATTAAACTGGTAACACCACTATAATTGCCCAGGGTAACCCCAAGCATATCCTGTGCTTTTATGTTCTTGCCAAAGAAAAACAATAACATTAAAAGCATATATGCAAATGCTTTTCTGAATGTTTTTTTCTGCATTATTTCAAAATCAAGCTCCTCTTAAAACTTAGAAACGGCAAATTTATGATTTTAGCATTACTCAGGTGATATATTTTTCAAAAGCTTATTATTTATAAACATTTTTAAATAAAAGCATGCTCTTGTTATGTATTAAAGAACATTTGTATTTTAGCAGACAATAGCACAACCAACGATTATACTTCATGCAGGAAACATTAGCAGCCTTTGATCATATCCGGCTGAATTTCAGTCCGGGAAGTTTGCATATGCTAAACATTGCTTTGGCTTTCGTCATGTTTGGCGTGGCGCTCGAAATCAAACTGGAGCATTTCAAAAAGATATTATTAAACCCGAAATCAGCTTTGGTAGGCGTTTTCTCACAGTTCTTTTTATTGCCGTTTCTCACTTTCCTAATGGTTATAGCCTTAAGTAAGTTCATCTCCCCTACTATTGCGTTGGGGATGATTTTGGTAGCTGCCTGTCCCGGGGGTAATATTTCCAATTTCATTTCGTCGTTGGCCAAAGGTAATGTAGCGCTATCTGTCAGCCTGACGGCTATTGCCACCCTGCTGGCCATCTTTATGACACCGCTTAACTTTGCCTTCTGGGGTAAAATGGCCATCAATTTTTACGAACATGCACAAGCAGACGCTTTGGTCAGACCTATTGAAATTGATGCGCTGCAAATGTTCCGTACTGTATTCATTTTACTAGGAATACCGTTAATCCTTGGTGTATTCATCAACACAAAATTCCCGGTATTCACAAAGAAAGTAGTCAACCCGATAAAAAAACTATCCATTTTATTATTTATCACCATCGTAGTCCTGGCACTTGCCAAAAATTTCGACCATTTTCTGAGAGTTATCGAATATATTTTTCTGATAGTATTTCTTCAAAACGCATTGGCATTCGGAACCGGCTATCTGATTGCGAGTGTATTCAAAAGGCCTTTGATAGACAGAAAAACCATTTCCATTGAAACGGGCATTCAAAACTCCGGACTGGCACTTGTGCTCATTTTTAACCCCAGAATTTTCCCTCCGGACATGGAACTAGGAGGTATGGCCATTATTGCTGCCTGGTGGGGTATCTGGCATATCCTTGCCGGTATAGGTGTAGCCGGTTTGTGGACCAATTTTAAATTTGGACTGATAAAAGAAAAAAGTTAATTGGCCAATGGGATTTGACAACATAGAAAAATGGTCGGCCACTTATCACTGCCTGAAAAAGTGGGTAAAATTCTGGCATGACGATATTTTTTATCGTGATGTGGTCGTTTTGCATCCTGAAAACATCCCGAAAAAAGGCCATCTGATTTTCACACCTAACCATCAGAATGCCCTCATGGATGCGCTGGCACTTTTGTTTACCGTTAACCGGAGAATGGTTTTTATGGCCCGGTCGGACATTTTTAAGAAAAAAATTATTGCTTCCATCCTCTACTTCCTGCGTATTTTACCTATTTACCGTATCCGTGACGGTTATGATTCGTTAAAAAAGAACAAAAGAAGTTTCCAGAAAACCGTTGATGTACTGACCAGTGAAGAATGCGCCCTGGTTATTCTGCCCGAAGGCAGCCATGCCGGCATAAGAAGGCTTCGACCTTTAAAAAAAGGATTTGCCAGGATTGCTTTTCAGGCCGAGGAAGCAACAAACTACTCGGTGAATATGCAAATTGTTCCGGTGGGCATTGATTACAGTGATTATGAAGATTTCAGAAGTGTTCTTACGGTTCATTTCGGGAAACCGATAGCCGTCAGTAAATATTACGATCAATACAAGGAGTCCCCGGCAGTTGCCATTAATGCCATTAAAGAGGAACTATCGGAAAGAATAAAAGAGTTGATTATTCATATTGAAACTGATGAGTATTATGACACTTTTGACTCGTTAAGAATAATCTATCTGGACAGATTTGCAGAAAGGATAAACACGGAGGTTACGAATAAAAACAAACTGTTTTTGCAAAGGGCCATTGTAAACCAGCTTGACAAGTGCCTGAAAACGACTCCTGAGCTTATCAAAGATATAGATCGTAAAGTACGGAGCTATACAAGAAAAATAAAACAAATTGGCCTGGACCTTGACAACGAGATAACCAAACCATCATTCTTTCGCTTATTGCTGACTTTTATCGGTTTGCTGGTTACATTTCCGGTGTATGTTTACGGTTTTGTCAATAATCTTATTCCGATCATCCTGTCCCTATGGTCAAAAAGATGGATTAAAGACCCTCAGTTTAAAAGTTCATTCCTTTACGTTGTTTCCATGCTATCATTTCCTCTTTTAAACATATTACAAGCCATAATTCTAAGTTTTTTCATCAATCACTGGTACTGGGCACTTGTTTACCTGGTCAGTCTTCCGCTCTCCGGGTTCTTTGTAATGTATTATCATGATACTACCGGCAAGTTCCTCAAAAAACTCAGGGTTTGTTATCTTTTCAGGAAGAAAAAAACATTTATGGAAAATATGGAAAAAGACTACCGGGACATTATGAAACAAGCTGATGAAATCATCCGGCCTGAGGCTGAAGAGCTGTAAATCTTAAAGATTTTTAACAAGCGCACAAAGCCTCATAAATATTTAAATTTATCGTATATTTGCACCCCTGTTTTTAAAGGCAGGATAAAAGCGGATGTGGCGAAATTGGTAGACGCGCTAGACTTAGGATCTAGTGCCGCAAGGCGTGGGGGTTCGAGTCCCTTCATCCGCACTTTTTTTTCGAATAAAAATCAAATTAATGGACATTAAAAAAGAAGCGGTCAGCGATTTGACTGCCATCATTCACATCAATCTCAAAGAAGAAGATTACATCGAACAGGTTAATGCCGAGCTGGCAGATTACCGTAAAAAAGCATCCATGCCGGGTTTCAGACCTGGAAAAGTCCCGATGGGAATTATCAAAAAGATGTACGGCAAAAGTGTTATGGCCGATCAGGTGAACAAAAAAGTATCGGAAGGACTTAATAATTATATCATTGAAAATAAACTGGACATACTGGGCTTCCCTATTCCGAATACAGAAAAGAATGTCACCATCGACTTTGACAATCAAAAAGAATTTGATTTTTATTTTGATATCGGGCTGGCTCCTGAATTTGAGTTCGAATTGAATGAGAAAATCGAAGTTCCTTATTATAAAATTAAAATCACGGCTAAGGAAGTCGAGAAAGCTATCAATGACCTGAAAGTGAGATTTGCCCCGGAAGAACAACTGGAAAAGGTGGAGGAAATCACCGATTCCGTTCAGGGAACGTTCAAAGAACTTGACCCGGAAGGCAATCTCGTTGACGGTGGCGTAGATAATGATGCTTTCATCAGACTTGAGGATATCAAACTCAAAACCATCCAGAATAAATTCCTGGGAAAGAAAACCGGAGATAAAGTGGTTTTCAATCCGTTCAAAGCTTTTAAGGACGAACAAAAAGTAAAATCATTACTCAACCTGCAAGATGACAATGAAGAAAAACTCAAAGCGGATTATGAGTTTGAAATCAAAAGTATTCTGAGAATCAAAGAGGCTGAACTGAATGAGGACTTATTTAAAAAAGTTTATCCCGACAAAGAGATTAAAGACGAAAAAGAATTCAAAAAAGTACTGAAAGAAGATCTTGCCAGGCATTATGAGCGGGATACGGATCGTCAGTTTCTGGCCGACACGATCAACAAACTCATTGAAGTGAACAATCTGGAACTTCCTGATGAATTCATGAAACGCTGGCTGATGGAAAACAACCAGGGAAAAATCACCAGGGAACAACTGGACGAACAATACGACAGCTATGCCAAAACTTTTAAATGGCAGCTCATTGAGGCCAAACTTCACGATCAGTTCGGAGAAGACATCCTGGTGAAAGAAGAGGAAATCAGAGACAAGGTAAGAGCTTATTTCAACACTATGGGCGACATGGGTGCCAGTCCGCAGATTGAAGCAATTATCGACTCTGTCCTGCAGAACGAGGAAGAAAAAAACAGAATTTATAATGACCTGCTGGACGAAAAATTTATTAAGGTTTTCAAAAAACATGTCACCATTCAGGAAAAAGAAGTAGATTCGGAGAAGTTTTTTGAAATTGCATCAAACACCAAATAATATACTATGATGGACAGCAGTAAAGAATTCAGAGATTACGCTGTGAAACACAGGGGTATCAGCAGTATGACCCTTCACAGATACACATCTATTTACGGAAACTACATCTCCCCCACTATTATTGAAGAGAGACAGTTGAATGTAGCACAGATGGACGTATTTTCACGTTTGATGATGGATCGCATCATCTTTCTCGGTGTTCCTATTGACGATTATGTGGCCAACATTATCCAGGCTCAGTTATTATTCCTGGAATCGAACGATTCAGGCCGCGATATTCAGATTTACCTGAACACTCCGGGAGGTTCCGTATATGCAGGTTTAGGCATTTACGATACTATGCAGTACATCAAACCTGATGTGGCTACTATCTGTACAGGTATGGCTGCTTCCATGGGGGCTATTATTCTATGTGCCGGAGAAAAAGGAAAACGCACGGCTTTGGAACATTCCAGAGTGCTTATTCACCAGCCGATGGGTGGTGCACAGGGACAGGCATCCGATATTGAGATCACAGCCCGTGAGATACAGAAGGTTAAAAAAGAACTCTACGAAATCATCGCCAAACATTCAAAACATCCGTACGAAAAGATATGGAAAGATGCCGACCGCGATTTCTGGATGACAGCAGTAGAAGCTAAAAAATACGGGATGATCGACGAGGTTCTCGTAAAAAATAACAAATAATCATTTCTTCCGTATAAGGGAATAACATAACTTACTAGGATGGCAAAAAAGACTGTAGAGCATTGTTCATTCTGCGGAAGGGAAAAGTCTGATACCACTTTACTCGTATCAGGCCTTGAAGCACAGATATGCAATTATTGCATCGAACAGGCCAAAACAATTCTCGATGAAGAAATGGCCGGCAAGTTTGAAATTCCCGACCCCGCAACTTCAGTGTTGAAACCGGCTGAAATCAAAGCTTTTCTGGATAAATATGTTATCGGACAGGAAGAAGCTAAAAGAGTGCTGTCTGTAGCTGTTTACAACCATTACAAAAGGATAGCCCAGACAATAGACGAGAACGAAGTGGAGATTGAAAAATCCAACATTGTTCTGGTAGGCGAAACAGGAACGGGGAAAACTCTGCTGGCCAGAACTATTGCCCGTATGTTGCATGTTCCGTTCGCCATTGCCGACGCCACAGTACTTACCGAGGCCGGTTATGTAGGTGAAGATGTGGAAAGTATTCTGACACGTTTGCTTCAGGCTGCCGATTATAATGTGGCTGCTGCAGAAAAAGGCATTATCTTCATTGATGAACTGGATAAAATTGCCAGAAAAAGCGACAATCCTTCTATTACCCGCGATGTTTCGGGAGAAGGCGTACAACAGGCTTTGCTGAAACTATTGGAAGGCACGGAAGTTAACGTTCCGCCACAGGGAGGCAGAAAACATCCGGAACAGAAAATGATCCAGGTGAACACAAAAAATATTCTGTTCATTGCCGGAGGCGCTTTTCAGGGAATTGAAAAAATAATAGCTTCCAGGTTACGCACAAATGTTGTGGGATACTCCTTCGCAGGTGTGAAGGATGAAAATGTGGATCAGGATCATCTGCTGCAATACATTGCGCCAAGTGATCTGAAAAAATACGGGTTGATACCTGAGATTGTAGGACGTTTACCTGTGCTAACTTATTTAAATCCCTTAGACAAGAAAGCTTTAAAACGTATCCTCACAGAACCGAAAAACGCTTTGACAAAGCAATTCACTAAACTGTTCGACATGGATGGCATCGAGCTGAGTTTTGACGATAAAGCACTGGACTTCATAGTGGACAAATCGGTTGAGTTCAAGTTAGGTGCCAGAGGATTGCGTTCTATTATAGAAGCCATACTTATTGATGCGATGTTTGAACTTCCGTCAAAAAAACGTATTAAAAAACTAAACATTACTCATGACTATGCTAAAAAGAAGTTCAGCAATGCAAGCTTATCCAAATTAAAAGCGGCAGTTTAATCTTTTTCAGGCATGGTCTTTGGATAGATTGCTTTAATCATGAAGAAAGCAATATCCATATTGGTATTATTTCTGTTCCCTGTGTTTTACTCTCAGGCTCAGGAAGTGGGTTATCACGTTCTGCGTGCCAAGATAGTTGACGGAGATACCATTCCGGAAGTGTTGCTTAAAGAACTTAAGGTCTACGCATTACGGATACCAAAAACCCGTAAAGAGCAAAAGAAGCTGACAAAACTTATCCGGAATATTAAAATCGTCTATCCCTATGCCAGACTTGCCGGTATCAAACTGAGAGAATATGAACAGGTATTGATGGATGCTCCTGACGAGAAGACCAGAAAAAAACTGATGAAACAGGCTGAAAAGGAGATTAATGAAGAGTATGGCGGCGAATTGCGTGACCTGACATTTTCACAGGGTAAAATACTAATCAAACTAATTGACCGCGAAACAGGCGAATGCTCGTATGAGCTTTTACAAGAGTTACGTGGAAACTTTACAGCATTCTGGTACCAAGCATTTGCACGTATCTGGGGTTATAATCTTAAGGTGGAGTACGATCCCGAACATAATAAAGAAGATCAAAGAATAGAAGTCATCGTCAGGATGATAGAAAGAGGTCAAATCTAAATTATTTCCCCCTGCCCTGTATCACAATCAGAACAGTATAGATCAAAATCTTAAAGTCCATGGCCAGGGACATATTTTCAATATACAGAAGATCGTATTTCAGGCGCTCAATCATTTCATCAACATTAGAGGCATAACCGTATTTCACCTGACCCCAGGAAGTGATACCGGGTTTTACTTTCAGCAGCAGACGGTAATGCGGTGCTCTTTTCACAATCTGGTCAATATAATACTGACGTTCCGGCCTGGGACCAACCAGAGACATATCCCCTTTCAATACCGTATAAAACTGAGGTATTTCATCCAGTCTTACTTTTCTTATAAACATCCCGAATGGTGTTATCCTAGGGTCATTCTCCGAAGAAAGCTGAGGCCCGTTCTTTTCCGCATCGGCATACATCGAACGGAATTTGTGCATCATGAATTTTTTACCTCCTTTGCCTACTCTTTCCTGAGAGAAGAAAATAGGCCCGGGAGAAGACAACTTCACCCCTACTGCCGTAAAAAAATAAGCAGGAATCAGGATAATCATAGCTATGATAGATGCACCAATATCAATAAGCCTTTTAATTGATTGTTGCCAGGCAGGCATCAGGTCGGGAGAGATTTCTATCAGCGGTGTATGGAAAATACCCGAAACCTTTACGGAACCAAAGATAATATCCTGCATTAAGGGTATTACTTTGATGATCACATTGGTAGTTTCCAGTTCCGTAATAATTCTCTCAATGGTGTCTATCTCCGTCCGCTCAATGGCAATAATTACTTCTTCGATTTTATATTCTCCGATAACTTTATTCAGATCATTATAGCTTCCCAGGTGTTCCAGATGAGCCTCAATAGGAAATTCTTTCCTGTCTCTGATATTGACAAAACCGACAAACTTGTTTCCTGCCGATATCTCCTGGTTGATAATGTCATTATAAACCTTGACTGCATTCCCGTTACTTCCTACAATTAATGTATTAAAACCTACTTTCCCTTTGTGAATCTTTCTTACAGTGATGGTTGTAAGTGTTAGCCTGAAAAAGATAGTCAGGAAGAAGTGAAGTGTGAATAATACAAAAAACGACTGATAATAAGATTTATACGTTACAATAACATCATCAAGGATGAGTACAAAGAAAATAACGGTTACACCAATCAATGTAATAACAAGTGTTTGCCACAATTCACGGAGACGCGACTTACGATAAATTCGTCTGTATGTCCCCATCATAACATACAACATCAACCAGAAAAGAGGCACTATTAAAATGCCCAGCCAAAACATCCGGTCATCAATAACCGTTTCAAAATGTTTGAATATTTGAGGATCTTCGGTATGTTTTCTGAAAAGATAGAACAAAAACCAGGCAACAAAGGCCGCCAGCCAGTCAAAAAACACATATTTAAATACCTGCAACTTTCTGTTCATGATCAGTATGGTCTGTTGATAAGCTTTATGTTGTCTAAATAAATATCGGCACTGGTTTTATCATTTTCCAAAGATGTTTCGAAAAATATTTTAAAGTCTGTCGCATTCGGATGAAGCGACAAATTAGGACCGATATTTATATAAATTTTATTCCATGTTTCCGAATGGTTCAGAATAACCAACGGGATTTTAATATAAGTACTGTTTTCCTGTATAATTATGCCGACATTCAAATAGTTATCCGTTTTAAAATTTATTTCAAGCAGTGTTGGCGAGCCCTGTACAGGCATCGGAAAACTATTTAAAGAACTGGCCGAATAGGTTTTGGCATCGGTGGTCAGATGAACAACCCCGGAATATCTGGAGTATTCCGAAAGAAATGCCTCTGGATTATTTGACGGCTGGGTTCTTACTATGGATGTATCGCTGGCAGATGTTTCCGTAAGGGACAGACCAGGTGTTTCAAAATCTTCCATCCACATAAAATTCAGATTGGAATAATACTCCGTTGACGGGATACCAAGGTTAATCACTGAATCGGGAATAAAATTGAAATCTTCGTAAATAATAGGTTTGTAAAAAGGATATGGTGCCCGGGTACTTGATATACCGTTAATCTTAATACCGGGTTTGATTGTTAATGTATGACGCCCCTGATAAAGAGCCGGTAGTGTAGCCGGTAATTCATAGGATCCTAATAAAACATCATTCACATATACCCATACATCTTTGATGGCATGTGAATTTGTTCCGCTTTCCTGATAATTTGTGCTAAGGCCTATGCTGTCTGTATGCAAATAGGCAGGTACCGTTTGATCCCCTTCAAACTTATAACAACTGCTCAGACACATTATGGCAGCGAGCAATGCTGATAAATGAAACAAATGATATAAATACTTATTCAGACGCAATCCCGATTGTTATTAAAATTTTAACGAAAGTTTTTTCTGCTTATTGCCGGTTGTTCATATCTTCTTAAATGTTTTCAGACATGGCCATGATTTTATCCATGATCATATTGCCAACAAGCAGAGCCTGATAACCATCATCAATAGTTACGAGAGGCGTTGTGTTATTTAAGATGGCCTTGGCAAAAGTTCTCAATTCCTCTTCAATGGCATTTACGGAAATTATTTCAGGCTTTTCAAAACTAATTCTCTTTTTCTTTTTTCCTTCACCTTGGTCAATGATCATAGCAAACGGGTCATCAGGAATATCATCCACGTCTTCCATGCGAACAATCTCAGCAGTTTTATCAAGAAAATCCACCGAAATGTAGGCATCCTTCTGAAAAAATCTTGATTTACGCAAATTTTTCAACGATATCCTGCTGGCTGTAAGATTAGCCACAGCTCCGTTATCAAATTCCAGTCTGGCATTGGCTATATCAGGTGTGTCGCTGACAACATTTACACCGCTGGCGTGAATTTTTTTAATATTTGACTTGACCACACTAAGAACAACATCAATATCATGGATCATCAGGTCAAGCACTACAGGGACATCCGTACCTCTCGGATTAAATTGAGCTAACCTGTGCGCTTCGATGAACATAGGACGGTTAAGTGTTTCTTTCACAGCTGTAAAAGCCGGGTTAAATCTTTCCACATGGCCAACCTGAACCTGCACATCTGCTTCTCCGGCCAGATCAATTAACTGACGTGCCTCTTCCGGCGAGGCTGCAATGGGTTTTTCAATAAATACATGTTTTGTTTTTTTGATAGCTTCCGAAGCGCAATCGAAATGAGAGACAGTTGGTGTTACTATATCCACAACATCACAAGCTTCTATAAGAGCGGAAACACTTTCATAATAAGGAATTCCGAACTTTTCCTTAACGCTTTGCACCTTTTCCTGATCAGGGTCATAAAAACCGACAAGTTCAAAATCTTTTACCGAGCTGATACACTTCAGGTGAATCTTCCCCAAGTGGCCAGCCCCTAATAGTCCAATTTTTAGCATGCTCAAAATTTTGACCAAAGGTAATTTTTTTCTTGCTGTCTTTATTACTATTTTCGCACAAATTATTGACTTTTCAAAGGAGCGTAAATGGTAGACAATTACCAGCATAAGGGGATGCGTAAAAAACTTGTTGACGAGATCAGAGGAAAAGGAATAAAAAATCAACGAATTCTGAATGCTGTCAACAAGATTCCGAGACATTTGTTTTTGGATTCAGCTTTTATTGAGTTTGCTTATGAAGACAAACCTTTTCCTATCGGCTCGGGGCAGACAATATCACAACCGTATACCGTAGCTTTTCAGACCGAGCTTCTTGAGGTTAAAAAAGGCGACAAGGTACTTGAGATCGGCACGGGTTCCGGTTATCAGGCATGTGTACTGGCAGAACTTGGCGCAAAAGTATATACCATTGAACGACAAAAGAAATTATATCAAAAAACCAAAGAACTACTACCTAAACTGGGCTATCGGAATATCAAGTTTTTTTACGGAGACGGATTTAAAGGAGTACCGGCTTTTGCTCCGTACGACAGCATTCTGATCACTGCCGCTGCTCCGGAAATCCCACAGAAACTTGTAGATCAGTTAAAAACAGGAGGTTGCTTTGTGCTGCCGCTTGGAAAAGGCGAAGTGCAGACTATGGTGCGTCTGACAAAGCAGGAGGACGGAACCTTATGGGAGGAACATTTCGGTGCTTTCCGTTTTGTTCCGATGTTGAAGAACAAAGCCAACGATTAACGCTAGCCCTGATAATTTCTCAAGACACCCATGACCACCATTAATTTACTGTCGATGTCTATATTTCCATCTATCCAATGGATTTTTACCCCGTTTTTTTCCATACGACGGAACCAGGTCGTCTGCCTTTTGGCAAACTGGTGAATGGCCGTGTTAAGTAAAGAGAACATTTCATTATAATCTATTTCGCCTGTTAAATGCAATGTCAGGTATTTGTATTCCAGACCGTAAAACATCAGCTGCTCCGGTGACAGGCCGCTGCCCAGCAAAGTTTTAACTTCATCCAGCATGCCATTCTCTAACCGGTCATGCAAACGGTCCGTAATTCTGCTTCGTATAGTTTCACGGTCAAACCTGATCCCGAAATTGATTGAATTTACATGCCTCGGGGTTTTTTCTATACCCTCATTCCGTTTTTCAAAATCAGCAATCTCGATAGCCCTGATCAGCCTGTCACGGTCTCGGGTGTCCGTTATGTTATGTAACGGACCATAGGAACTTAATTTATCAATCAGCTCCGCTTCATCGTATGACTCAAGCTGATTTCTGAGCGGCTTATTTAAAGGCACTTTTTCCAGCTTGTAACCACGAATCACAGCATCCAGATACAAGCCGCTGCCTCCACACATCACCGGCATCTTTTCGCGGGAAATAATTTCATCATAAGCTTTGAAGAAATCGCGGTAAAACTCATAAACATTGTATTCGTAGCCTGGTTGAACAATATCAATCAAATGATAAGGTATCTGCGCTCCGTTATAAATGTATTCAGACAGATCTTTTCCCGTCCCTATATCCATGCCCTTGTAAACCTGTCGTGAATCGGCGCTGATTATTTCTCCGTCAAGCAATCCTGCCAGGGCTACGGCCAATTTTGTTTTTCCTGTGGCGGTAACGCCCAATATAGTAATCAAATCATTCATAAAATGATCCTCAAATATAACACATAGCTACGAAATTTCCATCGACTTTCGCAAATTCATTTCTTCAGCGAAAAGAAAACCCCTTATTTTGTCGAGTTGTATGATATCTGTTTTTTCATAATCAAGTTCATCAAGAATTATTTTCAGATCCTTATTCAGTTTTTCACCAAAGTACTTTTGCAAGTAGTTTTTTAATACAACTTCATCTTTGATTGTTTTTTCTGCCAAATGCATCACACGCAAAAACTGCAATATCCGTAACCCGTCAACTTTATTGATACATGCTTTGATGAAATTTCCCCTGTCTTTGTAATTTTCTCTTAAAGGCTTCCATATATTCTGATTACGAAATTGCTCCTGAAGAAAAGACGTCATAGGAGTTGGTAATTCTTTTTCATACAATTTGTGGAATAAGTTGTAGGTTTCTTTGACCATGTCAAACAACTCAGGCCGATATAAAGGATAAGAGCCCCAATCCCCCTCTGCTCCTTTTATCAAAGCCGGTCCCGTCCCAAACAAAACCCTGTCGGAAAAGCGGGCAGACGGATACGCAACCGTATCAACCCACTGTCCCAGATTACCTGTTTTCACCAGTTTCTGTAATAGATAAAAGTCTTCTCCGCTTTTAACAGGTGTCATCCCTCCTATTTTCCGGTATGCCCATAACGGAATGGCCATGGCAGATCCCAGTGCCGTATAACTATACGGATTTCCGATACGCAGCATATTAAGTGCATAGTATCGCATATAAATTTCATAACGTAAGATTTGTCTATCCGTTTCATCATTCTCAAGTTGATGAAAATAGGGTATTGACAAACCGGAAATCTTTGGGTGTTCATTGAAATATCGGACAATTTTCTCCAGATATTGTTTCGGATAGCAAGTATCGGCATCCATACTGATAATTATGCCATCTTCTCTCTTTTCAGAAATCATGTCCATCAGTGTTTTTCTGGCCCATCCTACTCCTCCCTTTTTATCCGGCCATCCGTTTCCAGGAGAACTTTTATCAATAACTATCAGATTTTTTATATCAAGCGAACGCAAATATTCCAGTGATTTAGCATTGTCGAGGCAATACTGTTGTTTCTCAGACTTTGCCCACCACGAGTCAAATTGATTCACACATACGTAAATATGAAAATTCCGGTATGTTTGTCCGGTGATGTCTGAAAAGAAGTTATGAAGATTGGCAAATTCACCCAGTACAGGAATCGCAAGATATAATGCGGGAGTCTTCATAATCTGCAACAAAAGTTATTTGTAAAAAATACTGCCTGCTAAAACCTGTAACCGATCTGCACTAAGTAACGGACACCGTAACCGAGAGAAAAATTGGCGCCTGAACTTGAGACTTCTTTGTTTTCAATTAACTCATCAAATCCGGGAATAAAAGAATTCAGCATATCTTTTATAGCTGCCAAATATTCGTTTTGCTCATCATATTCCAGTTCGCTACTAAGTGTTAGCCTGTATTCATACAAAGAAAGTGAAGGCCCGAGAAATATAAGATCAATGGAGAACCTGTCAGCAATAATAAACTGATAACCTAACTCAACCCCGGCACTGAAAATATTAAATTTGGCCCCAAACAACATATCTCCTTCAATTATCGGACTATTTAATACAGTTATATCGTTATTGAACTGCGTGTAATGATAAGAGCCATAAACACCCCAATACAAACCGTCAGGAGCCATTCTCCTATTCCTCTTGTTGAAATAAAAACGATAATCCCCTGACACAGAAACCCCTCCTCTTTTTGATGTGTTTTTTATCTCAAGTGAATCGAATATTTTTTTTGTATACTGCGGAAGCTCAAAATATCCGGCATTTATGGAAAAAGAGCGATAAGGCTTTAATACCCGCTCATAACTAATATTGATGTTTTTCTTGCTCCATAAAAGGAAGGGGGTTATATTCCATCTGACAACATTCTTTTTGTATTTCACCGAATCAGGGAACTCGTAATCTTTCTGAGCAGTGATGGGCTGCCATGAAAATATAAACAAACCTAGATATAATATCAGAAAAACTTTTTTCATAATTTCAGTTTTAGATATGCTATTATATACCTAGCGTTGCCCCTATCTTTATAATATCATTTGTTTTAAAGTGCTTTCCATCACAACACATTCAGCTAATGACGGATATGCAGATTAAATACTGTTTCTTCTATGGAGTTCCCTCTGAATTAACAGTTATAACACAATCTTCTTCGTTAACACTTTCCCGCTATATTGAACACTTACAATATAGGTACCTGCAGAAAGCTGATAAGGATATGTGTTTTTCATACCAGTCACCCCTGTATCCCGAAATTGAAGTTTTCCGCTGATATCGTAAACATTCAGGATATAATTCTCAGGTTTCTCAGTATCGATAAAAACATGAAGCCTGTTATTGTACGCATAAAGATCAAGATTTTCAGCATTCTCTTCTGCAATACCCGAATTATTATTGTAAATTAGTTCTAAGTCATCAAACCATATTTTGCTGCCAGGAACGGCATTAACACCCTGGCTTGATGTTAAAATCACCAAAACAAACTCAGGATCTATATTGTCTAAATAATAATTAATAGGCAGCGAAAATCTTGTCCATTCTTCTACTGCTACTCCGGAAGCAAATTTTATATTACCGGATGCAATAAATTCAGAAGAATCAATATTCTCGGCTACAGCCATATAACCACGATGTAAAACTATTTTTATCGTACCATAATCGCCAGGCCTTGGGAGTGCTTTATACCAGCCAACCAGACTATCAGGTTTCCCTGTAATTCGCGTATGCCATTCGGAATGATCTGGGTCTGTGTACATAAACCCCTGAGTGGGATCAAAATCGGCATGAACACGACCATTAGTCATGGTGCCCGTGGCTACAATTCCAAATACAGCTACAGAATTTAGATATAATGAGTAATCTCCCGTATGCGCATCGTCGCTTCTGGCCCATACAACCGGTGCTGCATTGTTTATACTTGGATCGTCCGTTGATTTGATGGAACTCCAGTCGACAGGTTCTAAAATATCAGGACCAAAGCCGATCTCTTCCCACTCTTCAAAACTTGCATTGTCAAACTGGGTTTGTGCATTCAAAACAAATCCCAGAAAAACTAATATGCCTGTAAATACATTTAAAAGTAATTTTTTTCTCATAATTAATGTTTTTTTATTGATGTGCTAAGATATAAAAAAACCGGGGTGATGCTTTTACTAACACCTCTCCGGTTTTTAATTTTCGTTAATTATTTTTTACCCTCTACTAAAACAAATATGAAAATCCCAAACCAAGTCCAATCCAAGATTGTCCACTGGTTTTCTGGGTTTTCACTGCCCAGTTGTATTTAACATTTACTGTTAAACCGGCGTTACTATTATTTCCGAACGGGATTGATAACCCAACTTCCGGTGCCAGACCAAAATGCCAGGCATCCTCTTCAACATAATATATCCCCATATAATTGCGGGTTTCAATATAATATGTTCCCACACCCAAGCCAACATAAGGCTGAAGATTAGCAGGGAAAAAGTAAAAATGCCCTGTTGCCATTAATGGTACAGCATTTATATATTTTCTGTTGTATCCGTGGATAGTTGCTGTTTCAGAAATATCTTCGGTCACCCAGCCAAAATCTTCATAAAAAACCTGCCAGCCACCTGAACCACCGACAGCAAAATTGTTTGTTACAAATCCGCGTCCTTCGATCAGAAAACCTCTAAAAGAAGGTTTACTGATAAAGTCGTTTGTTTCACCAATAGGGAAGCCCATGTTGTAGGTAAAATTCCAGGCTCCTCCCCCCTGGGCAAAAGTACTTATCGAAAAAGTCGCCAGAAAAACTATAGTTAATATAATCTTATTTTTTTTCATTTTATAATCAATTTAAGATGTGAAATACTAATTGTGTTTGAGGTATGGTGACTGTTCAAAAAGCTGATCAATACCTTCTTTAAGACGGACTTCATCGGAAGAGCCGCTAAGAATTCCATTCAGAGCTGCCGACCAATACAAAGGAACAACAGTGTCTCCGTCAATAATCCTGATATCTTCAGGATTTGCCAAATCCAGTTTCAATGTACCAGTCGTAAATGAGGAATAATAGGGATATCCCCACCATCCCCAACCCGGAGGATAATATCCAGGATAACCCGGATACCAATAATTTGTTTCACGAGGCGATTTTTTGTACCAATACCAAGGCCATCCCCATCCCCAACCAGGATAATAAGGATACCACCAGCCAACATAAACGGTAGTTGTAACGATAGCCGTAGCTGTTAGCATTACGTCCGGTTTATGCAGCGTATCATCTTCTGCAATTCTGGTCCATCCGTAATTGGTCATATTACTGGCTATCTCACTCAGAATGAGCTCCTGTCCTTCGACAGGAGTTTTATCTGTCGTATCATCTCTGAATGGATAAACAGTATCCGGCATGTAATATGTCCTCAATGTTGAAAAATCAACAGAATCATAATAACCGGTTAAAGCTACATCCGTTTCACTATAGCTCAGCGAATCGTCCGGATAACAGCCGTGAAGAAACACGCTGCCGGAAATAAGGACAACCGACACAAACAAATAATAAAATAATTTTTTCATATGTAAATGTTTTAGATTTTTAAAACTTCAGAATTTAATACAAAATTCGAGCCAAAAGTAGTGATTTATTTCTTTTATAAAAAGAAATTAGTCATTTTTCATAAAGTTCAAAGTAGCTCCTATGTAGACACTAATGCCCCAGTACATAACACTCATATCCTCTTTCAATGGCCCCTGCAACACTCTTTTATCTTCAATATTAATCTCAACAGGATTAGTAAAATTGGCTACTTGTTTCAAATTCTTTTTATACGCAAATGTCAATTCTCCACCAGCAATAAAATTGCTCTTTTTGATATTAAATTTCAACCCCGCTGAATAGTGAAATCTGTTATAATCCAAAGATTTCATTGTATTATAATCTTTATAGACACCCAAATCTGCATTCTGAATGCTGGAAAAATCAGTTCTGAAAGAGTTTAAAAACTCCCTGCCTTTTCTGATACGCCAACTATAACCGACTACGACATTAACAAAACTTCTGGTTGCAAAAGCAAATGAGAGCCAGTCTTTATTCTCAAGCTGCTCATAAGTATCAGGATCAGTTATATCACTACGAACCTCAGCATCAACCATCTTATATGGTTTAATACTTTTGAAATATTCAGCCGTGAAATACAACCTTTTTTTATTGTCACCAAAATCTTTAATAAACCCTACAGCAACAGAGAATGGAAGTTTAAAATTTGTTTTCAACTGATCATCTTCCTGTCCGTCGAAAATTTCAAAATCCGGTGTAAAATCATCCGTTGATAATGAGATATTTGAAACTAACTCGGAACGTATTGCGTTCTTGCCAGAAGAAAAAACATATATAGGTGGTGTTGTAATGTTTAACCCGAAACGCCACGAGCCGGTTTTGTAGAGAAATCCGATTTTAAAAATCACTCTGTAATCTGTAAATTTAATATACTCTTCATATGAACCTTGAGCAATTCTTTGTGACTGAGGATAAAATTCAGGAGAAAGAGTATCATTTACACTATATGCACTCGTCGCATAATTGTAATGATATTTCAAAGTGGCACCGGAAATGAACAGACTGACCCCATAACTAAAAGCAGGTATTACCCGATGCGCTAAAGCAATACCTCCCCAAGTGTCAAGATAATAATTCCGATAGGCGAACATGGCATTATATCTTTCTTCGCCCGGCAGGTTTTGCAACACATCATAATACTTTGAATTAGCCCAGGTTAAGTTAATATCTTCTTTAACTCTTGTCAGCAAAACGGCTGATATACTTAACTTCTTATGGTTCTTTGGCCTATAGGAATATGAAATGAAAGGAGGCTGGGCTATAAAATAGTCTGAGTATATATTGATTCCGTCTCCAAGGGCATCTTTATAATTATAAATGTAATAAGAAAATAAACTGGAGGTTAAAGAGAAGTTGCTTCCCTTTTCTGCTTCTGTAATAGTGGCCGGGTTGTAATAAATTGATGTATTATCACCTTCCCCTGCTACAACAGCACCTCCGAGTAATGATGAAACAGAATTAAAGTTTGTGTTCCAGTAATAATTCATTATCTGTGCTTCAGCCTGACTGGTAAGACCTACGACAAGAATTATTAAAATAAATTTTCTCAGGTTGAAAGACACAACACTTACTTTAATTAAAAAACTAAGATATAAAAATTAGGTAAACGGAAGAAATGAGGCTCGTATCATTCGATACCGGAAAAATGCTTCATGAACTGTACACGCTCATAAGCAGCCGGATTTTCTGTTTCTGAGATACTCATCTTTCCGATAAATTCGGCTATACTTGAGTAATTCTTGCGTTCCATCCAGTTCTCCAGTGTTTCCAGCATCTTCTCGATTTCACCAAAACCTTTTTTATACAACACCGAAGCAATCTGAACCGCTTTAGCCCCTGCTAATAGTTCTTTGATCATTCCTTCTCCGTCATGGACACCGGTTGAGGCTGCCAGATCACAATTCACATGGCCCGACAACATGGCAACCCATCTCAAAGACAATGCAATATCCGAAGGCGAACTGAATATATGCGACGCCTTGATTTCCATGTTTTCAATATCAATATCAGGACTGAAGAATCTGTTAAACAATACAATTCCTTTAACACCCGTCCACGATAATTTCATGACCGTGTTGGCGACAGAGGAAAAATAGTAACTGATTTTCAAAGCAACAGGAATATTGACTTCCTTAACTATCTTCCTGGCAATGTCAAAATAAATGGCTTCATTGTCTTTTCCCTCGTGTTTCGGGTCGGAAGGCAGCACGAAAACATTCAACTCCAGTCCGTCGGCTCCTGCCCCTTCTATTTTTTTAGCAAATGCAGTCCACTCATCATCGGTTAAACAATTGATAGAGGCTATGACGGGGATATCAACAGCCTTTTTGCTTTCCCTGATCAATTGCAGGTAATTTTCAACGTCTTGCTCACGGGTATACTGACGAATATAATCCTCCGCTTCGGGATAGGCGTTATCAAACTCGTTTTGCATGATCGTATGTGAAGCAGCATGTTTTATCTGCTCCTCAAACAACGATTTCAAAACTACGGCACCTGCCCCGTACCTGGCCATTTCCTTAATGTTTTCTACAGAATTTGTCAGTCCGGAGCTTCCGACTATTAAAGGATTTTTCAGGGCAAGCCCCATGTATGATGTTTCTAAATTAACCATATCGGAAATCATTTTAAGTTGATTGTAAAAATAATAACTTAACGATTATAATAAATCGGTTCAGGCAATTAAAATTAATTTTAAATAATACAGGCTGATTTAATCTGAACCTGATAAAAAACAAATAGGTAATTCCATAACTTTGCAGGAAACAAAAAAAATCATTTGAAAAGTTTTCTGATCATACAGACAGCTTCACTGGGAGATGTCATTCTGGCCACCCCCATTGTGGAGAAACTGCATCACTTTTTTCCGGATGCACGTATTGACTTTTTACTTAAAGACGGCTACCAGCCACTCCTGAGGAATCACCCTTATATCAGCAATGTATTGGCGTGGGACAAATCGGAAAACAAGTACCGGCAACTTAAAGAGCTCATACAATTCGTCAGAGAACAGCAATATGACATAGTAATCAATGTTCAGCGATTTGCTTCCACAGGACTTATCGCTGCTTTGTCAGGCGCCCGGCAAAAAATAGGATTTAATAAAAACCCTCTCTCTTTTCTTTTCACCAGAAAAGTGAAGCATATCATTGACCGTAAGGGAAACATCCACGAGATTGACAGAAATCTGA
>Ga0256913_10000184_pt1 | contig 30146 bp, 23 predicted proteins | sample Axial_MatmetaG_FD_185970 | JGI IMG/M metagenome (GOLD analysis project Ga0256913, IMG submission 185970) | Deep-sea worm associated microbial mat communities from Axial Seamount, Juan de Fuca Ridge, Pacific Ocean - Axial_Mat | ecosystem: Environmental > Aquatic > Marine > Oceanic > Microbial... | reverse complement strand
CTGAGGAATCTCCCGGACATCAGGCTGCCCCTAAAACAAAAGGTAATTCGGTAGTCAATAGCGGGGGATTTCTCCTTCCTACGGTCGTCGAAATGACGAAGAAGAAAAGGTCGTCGGAATGACGGGGGTGGTGGCGGAGTGACGAAGAAGAAAGAAAAGGAGGCACTACCGAAGCCGAAGCCTGCCCGAACGCCAAACGTCAAACGCCAAACGCCAAACCCGAAACGCTGAACGCTCAACTCCAAGTACTCCAAACTCTAGCGCACTTTAGGCACTCCAAATTTTAGGCACTCCAAACTTCCTAAAAGTGCATCTTATGATAATCAAATGTTTGGTTTTCTCTGAAATCGTGGATTTTTTTTGCAAGCATTAAAAAAATACCGAGGTCATGTTTTTTGAACCACCGGAGTGCATCGGGTTTCCGGTTAACGGCATCGGCAAAAACAGCCAGAAAATCGTGCCCGTTGGCTATTAACCAGCGATAAGCCGGAAACTGCTTGTCGATGGCAGCATCCAGAGCGGCATAATGTCGGTATCTGTTCATCAGCAACCACTTCACCGCCTCTTCACTCCCGCGAATTGCACTACTCAATGCAGCCAGTTCCGGATATCCGTTTTTTAACAGCCAGTTCAAAAACGTTCCTTTTTCATCGGTAAAAGTCTCGCCAAACGCCATCAACACCTTGGGATCATATTTAATAAGTGATAAATTCATCGGGACAAAGATAACGCAATCGCAAAAATAAATCCTTCGTTACAATTAAAGACTTTATTAAACGGAAGTACGGAAATTTTTTCGCTCTTTTCGTATCAAAGCGGCAAACTTGGAGGGTTCGTCAATGCCGAATTTCATCTTCTCTCCGGTAACAGGATGGACAAATGTAATCTCCACTGCCGACAAAAAGAGTCCTTTGCCCTTTAACAGAGGTTTGCCTGTTGTGTATTGTTTATCACCTACAACAGGGTGTCCCAATGACGACAGATGTATTCTTAACTGATGGGTGCGGCCGGTTTCGGGAAACAGGTCAACCAATGTAATCCATCCCGTCATGGGAGACGGGATATACTTTATACTTTTAAAAACCGTTTTGGCCGGTTGACCGTTAACAGGAGTTTCGATGGTTCCCTTTTCAGGCAGTTTTCCCGAAACTACGGCGCGGTATCGTTTGCAAATGGATTTCTGTTCAAACTGTTTACCGAGTCCTGCAACAGCGGTTTTGGTTTTTGCCACCAGCAACAATCCCGAAGTGGGGAAATCGAGCCGGTGAACAGGTTTAGGCCATGCCATGGCATCTTCCGAAGCAGACGGTTGCAAATTATACATCAGGGCATTTTGGATGGTAACGTACTTGTTACCGCTCACCGAAATACCCGCCGGCTTGTTGATTACAGCCATATAATCATCCTCAAAAATGATTTCCAGTTTTAAAGGCAATGTTTTGGGCGGGTTGTGCTCCACATCAAAAAGCTCCAGTTTCATACCCGGTTTAAGCCACCAACCCGAAGGCCGCTGTTCACCATCTACCAGAACCGCACCCTTTTTCAGGGCTTTTTTTGCATAACTCCGGCTATTCATTTCGGGAAACACCTGCAATATATAATCCAGCAGACGAATTGGTTCAGAATCATCAGGAATGATATGGGTTTTCAGCAGAAACATCTGTCGGCAAAAGTAAACCAACAAATGTAAAATTTCTATTCACCAGTCTTAAATCTTTTTTTCTCCTACCTTTGTGCCGTGAGCAGCAACATCGAAATATTACCTTTAAAAGCATGGCTTCCCGTTGGGAAATCGCCATTAATTATCTCAGGGCCGTGTAGTGCCGAAAGCCGCGAACAGCTGTTGGCAACCGCAAAAGCCATTGCAAAAATTCCACAGGTAAATGTATTAAGAGCCGGATTATGGAAACCCCGAACCCGCCCGGGCGAGTTTGAAGGTGTTGGCGAAGAAGGTCTTAAGTGGTTGTTTGAGGCCAAGCGTGCCACCGGATTAATGACAACCGTAGAAGTAGCCGAACCTGCTCATGTTGAGCTGGCTTTAAAATACAGCGTTGATATTTTATGGCTGGGAGCACGCACGGTGGTAAATCCCTTTTCGGTACAAGCCATTGCCGAAGCACTTAAGGGTACACATATTCCGGTAATGGTTAAAAATCCGGTAAGTCCCGATGTAAAACTATGGACAGGGGCCATTGAAAGAATCTATCAGGCAGGCATAACAAAAATTATGGCCATTCACCGGGGATTTCACTATTTTAAAAAATCACCTTTCCGAAATGCTCCCATGTGGGAAATCCCCATTGAACTTAAACGGATTATCCCCAATATCCCCATCATTGTTGACCCGAGTCATATTTGCGGAAAAAGGAGCCTTTTACAGGAGATATCCCAAAAAGCCCTCGACCTGGAAATGGACGGATTGATGATAGAAAGCCATATCAACCCCGCCGAAGCCAAAACCGATGCCGATCAGCAGGTAAATCCGGCCGATCTGAAAAAATTGCTGGATAACCTCGTTGTACGCAGCCGTCAGGGAGGCCCTGAATTTCAAAGCAAACTGGAAGAACTGAGAACGGAAATCGATAAACTGGACGGCGAAATGTTGGAAATCCTTGCCAAACGAATGGAGATTATTAACGAAATAGGTGACTACAAAATCGAAAACGACATCACCATCCTGCAAATGAAACGCTGGGCAGGCATCATTGAAGACCGCCTCTCCATCGGCACCCATCTGGGACTTGACAAGGACTTTTTATTAAACCTGCTAAAACTTATCCATACCGAATCCATTAAAAAACAGGAAAAACGTTTCAAACAAAACAAACCCCTTACTTAGGAGACACCTGTAAAACACCAAACATTGCGTTTAAACAAATATGTTTTTACCGGTGTATTTGAAAGCCGTTTTCTACGGCTGTTTTCTTTTGCAGGATTGCTTACCTTTGCGCAAAATTATTCAGGGTGCTGGGAAAGAAGAAAAAATATCCGTTGGAAAAAAAGCCGAGAAGCCGGAAATACAGGTTAATCATCACCAACGACCGGACTTTTGAAGAGAAATTTTCTTTCTCCGTTTCGAGGTTAAACGCCGTTATTTTATTGGCAAGCCTCGGCATAATTGCCATTGTAGCGGCATTTATGCTTATCATTTTTACCCCTTTAAAAGAGTATGTGCCCGGTCACGAAAGCCAAACCTCACTAAAAGAAATTTACCGGTTAAACCAAATTGCCGATTCGCTGATGCTCGACCTAAAACAAAAGAATCTATATATCGAAAATATCCGCCGGATCATTAATAATCAAGATACGCTTGAGGATTATAGCAACGAACTGATGTCGGAAAAAAACTACGACAGCATTACGTTAAACTCATCAAAAGAGGACAGTGTTTTCAAGGCTGAATTTGAAAACGAGCAGATGTTCAACCTCTATTTTAATGAAACCAAACCTGCGGGCAGCGGTGGCAGCAAGTCGGTTTCCATACGCGATTTTAACTTTTTTACACCGTTAAACGGTATCATCACCTCTCATTTCGACATTACAAAAAATCATTACGGTGTTGATGTGGTTGCCGAAAGCAACGAAGCCGTTAAAGCCACCCTGTCGGGAACGGTTGTTTTGTCGGACTGGACCCTTGAAACGGGAAATATTCTGGTTATTCAGCATCCGGCCAATATTGTTTCGGTTTATAAGCACTGTTCGGCACTGCTGGTTAAAGAGGGAAATCCTGTTAATGCAGGCGACCCCATTGCCATTACCGGCCAAACGGGAGAGCGCCAGACGGGCCCGCATCTGCATTTTGAAATATGGTATAACGGAACACCTGCCAATCCCGAGAAATACATATTATTTGAATAAAACAATCCTTTTTGAAAAAACGAATTGCCATATTGGGTTCAACGGGTTCTGTGGGTAAACAGGCACTTGATATAATAGGCACCTTTCCCGACAGATTTGAAGTAGAGGTGCTTACTGCCTATCACAATGCCGATTTGCTCATTAGCCAGGCCGAAAAATATACCCCCAATGTGGTGGTTATAGGAAACGAAGATCACTTTGCCAAAGTATCGGAAGCATTGTTTAATACCGATGTAAAAGTTTACGCAGGCGAAGATGCCGTTAGTCAGATATTGTCAATGGAAACCATTGATATGGTGCTGATGGCAATAACAGGTTTTAACGGATTAAAACCCACCCTTACGGCACTGGAAAACAAAAAACCTGTGGCGTTGGCAAACAAAGAGAGTCTGGTAATTGCCGGCGAACTTGTTACCCGTGCTTCCATTGAAAATCGCACCCCCATCATTCCGGTTGACTCGGAACATTCAGCCATATTTCAATGCTTAATGGGCGAGGGAAACAATCGCATTGAAAAGGTGGTGCTTACGGCTTCGGGCGGACCGTTTTTCGGAATGACCACGGAGCAGCTGAAAAAGGTCACTCCCTCCGGTGCACTGAACCATCCCAACTGGAAAATGAGTGATAAAATCACGGTTGACTCGGCCACTTTAATGAACAAAGGGCTTGAAGTGATTGAGGCAAAATGGCTTTTCGGTTTAAAGCCCCATGAAATCGAAGTGGTTATCCACCCGCAATCCATTGTGCACTCGCTGGTTTATTTTACCGACGGTAATGTAAAAGCACAACTTGGCGTGCCCGATATGCGGCTCCCCATACAATTTGCATTCTCATACCCCGAAAGGCTGTTAAACAATTTTGAAAGACTTGATTTGTTAAAAATCCATAACCTCACTTTTGAAGTCCCTGATGTGGAAATTTTTCGTAATCTTGCACTCGCTTTCAGGGCGTTGAAAAAAGGTGGTAACATGCCTTGTATATTAAACGCAGCCAACGAAGTAGCTGTGGAAGCTTTTTTAAACGAAAGAATTGGTTTTTTGCATATCCCTGAGGTTGTGGAACAATGTATGAACAATGTTGCGTTTATTGCCAACCCCACACCCGACGACTATCAGAGAACCCATGTGGCTGCCAAACTGAAAGCCAAACAATTTATTGATAACAACGAAGAAAAATAATGAGCATAGAAGTTATACTTATCAAAGTTGCACAACTTATTCTTAGCCTTTCCATCCTGGTGATCATTCACGAGTTTGGTCATTTTGCAGCAGCTAAAATATTTAAAACCAAAGTAGAAAAGTTTTATCTGTTTTTTAATCCCTGGTTTTCACTTTTTAAATTCAATTACAAAGGAACCGAATATGGTATCGGCTGGCTGCCTCTGGGCGGTTATGTTAAAATTGCCGGCATGATTGACGAATCGATGGACAAAGAACAGATGAAACTCCCGGCACAACCTTGGGAGTTCAGGGCAAAACCGGCATGGCAGCGGTTAATCATTATGCTGGGAGGTGTTTTTATGAACGTTGTGTTGGCCATTGCCATTTACATCGGCCTGTTTATGCACTACGGCGAAGAGTATCTGCCAACCGAAGAGGCCAACAAATACGGCATCAGCGCCGACAGTGTGGCCATGGAAATGGGATTTCAAAACGGCGATAAAATTATCTCCATCGATGGAAGATATGTGGAAAATTTCCAGAAGATACCGGCTGAAATCATCCTCAACGAAGCACATTCGGCTAAGGTTATCAGAAATAACGACACCGTTGATATTCGTTTTCCGGCCGGAAGCCTTAGCAAACTTATCAGCCAAAAAACTCCCTTTATTTCGGTAAGGATACCATTTATAGCAAAAGATTTTACAAAAAATTCGGCAGCCAAAGCGGCAGGAATGGAAAAGGGTGACACCATTCTGGGACTAAACGGTATGAGCCTGAAATATTTTGTGGAATTTAAAAACGAACTGCAACACCACAAAGACCAGGATGTGGTAGTAAGCGTAAAACGCGGAAACGACACCCTTGCATTAAACGTTCATGTTCCGGAGGCAGGTTTGATAGGAGTTTATCCCGAGAGCGATCTCCAAAACTTTTTCAAACTCAACAAACGCGATTATTCGTTTGCCGAAGCCATACCTGCCGGTATTGAACAAACATGGAACGGTATCGGTAATTACCTGAAACAGTTAAAACTCCTCTTTTCACCCGAGGTAAAAGCTTACGAAAGTGTTGGCGGTTTTATTACCATCGGTAATATTTTTCCTGCCGAATGGCATTGGGAAAGTTTTTGGAGGCTTACGGCTTTCCTTTCCATTATGCTTGCCATACTAAATGTATTGCCCATACCCGCTTTGGACGGAGGACATGTTTTATTCCTTTTATACGAGATAATCACACGCAGGAAACCAAGCGACAAGTTTTTGGAATATGCCCAGATAACCGGAATGGTTTTACTTTTCGGGCTGTTGATTCTTGCCAACGGTAATGATATTATAAAGCTGTTCCGATAACCGCTTTACCCATTCGTTGCTATTTATATTATAAGGAGATAACTTGTTACAAAAAAACAGGAGCTTGTACAACCGACAAACCCCTGTTTTAAAAAAGACATATCCCCTCTTAAAAAGATTGTCTCTTATACTAACCCAACTTAGCCTTTAAGAACTCGCGATTCATACGGGCAATGTTGGCTACCGAAATCTCTTTTGGACATTCAGCTTCACAAGCATAGGTGTTGGTACAGTTACCAAATCCCAGCTCATCCATTTTGGCCACCATATTTTCCACACGTTCTTTGGCTTCAATTTTACCTTGAGGCAACAAGGCAAATTGCGAAACCTTAGCCGAAACAAACAACATGGCGGAGGCATTTTTACATGCTGCCACGCAAGCGCCACAGCCAATACAGGCAGCTGCATCCATGGCCAGCTCGGCATCTTCTCTGTTGACAGGTATATTGTTAGCATCGGGAACTCCACCCGTGGTAACTGAAATATATCCTCCCGACTGAATAATTTCATCAAAAGCCGAGCGGTCAACAATAAGGTCTTTTACAACCGGGAACGGTTTGGCGCGCCAAGGTTCAATAACGATGGTCTCCCCGTCTTTAAATTTACGCATATGTAACTGACAGGTTGTGGTAGCAGCTTCGGGGCCGTGTGGGTGGCCATTGATATACAAGCTGCACATACCGCAGATACCTTCGCGGCAATCGTGGTCGAAAGCCACCGGACGTTCTCCTTTTTCAATAAGCTCATCGTTTAAGATGTCGATCATTTCCAAAAAAGAGGCGTCGGTTGATATATTATGAACGTCGTAATCTTCAAACTGGCCTTTATCTGTTGGAGAAGCCTGACGCCATATTTTTAATTTTAAATCCATTGTTCTGTTCTTTAATGTTATAAAATTGATTTTTCTTCAATTAGGCTGTTTTATAGTTACGAGTTTTCACTTCAATGTTTTCGTAAATTAACGGCTCTTTATTGAGAACAGGTTCTTTATCGTCGCCGGCGTATTCCCATGCAGCCACATACATAAAGTCCTTATCATTACGTTTAGCCTCTCCTTCTGGAGTTTGATGTTCTTCACGGAAGTGGCCTCCGGCCGACTCTTCACGATGTAAAGCATCGCGGGCAAGCAGTTCACCTAATTCCAGGAAGTCGGCAAGGCGTAATGCTTTTTCCAGTTCAATGTTAATACCCTCTTTTGTTCCGGGAACTTTAACATTGCTCCAAAACTCCTTACGCAAATCCTGAATCATTTTTATACCTTCTTCCAGTCCTTGTTTGTTACGTGCCATTCCGGCATGATCCCACATGATATGTCCCAAACGTTTATGGATAGAATCTACTGTTTCGGTTCCGTTAATTGACAATAATTTATCAATACGTTCCTGGACTTCTTTTTCAGCTTGTTCAAACTCCGGGGAGTCTGTTCCAAAGCGATCTACTGTAATTTGATCTGCCAGATAATTCTGCATGGTGTAGGGCAATACGAAATAGCCATCTGACAATCCTTGCATCAAGGCGGAAGCACCCAATCGGTTTGCACCGTGATCGGAGAAGTTGGCTTCGCCACCAACAAACAATCCGGGGATATTGCTCTGCAATTCATAATCTACCCAAAGTCCGCCCATGGTATAGTGGATGGCAGGATAAATCATCATGGGTGTTTCGTAAGGGTTATCATCGGTAATACGTTCGTACATATCAAAAAGGTTCCCATAGCGGGCTTTGATAACATCTTTACCCAGACGTTCGATGGCATCTTTAAAGTCAAGGAATACGGCTAGGCCGGTTCCTACGCCGTAACCGGCATCGCAACGCTCTTTAGCGGCACGCGAAGCCACATCGCGAGGAACGAGGTTTCCAAAAGCAGGGTATCTTCTTTCCAGGTAGTAATCGCGGTCTTCTTCCGGAATATCGCGCGGACGAATCTCTTTTTTCCTGATTTTTTCAGCATCTTCTTTTTTCCCGGGAACCCAAATACGACCATCGTTACGTAAACTTTCACTCATCAAGGTAAGTTTTGACTGATAATCGCCGTGTACCGGAATACAAGTTGGGTGAATCTGAACATAACAGGGATTGGCAAAATAGGCACCCCGTTTATAGGCACGCCAGGCAGCACTACCGTTGGAAGTCATGGCATTGGTAGAAAGGTAAAACAGATTACCATAACCACCTGAAGCTATTAAAACAGCATGAGCACTGTGACGCTCTATTTCGCCTGTAAACAAGTTTCTGACAATGATTCCGCGTGCGCGGCCATCTTTCATCACAACGAGGTCAACCATTTCGCGGCGGGTATACAATTTTACCGACCCTTTTTTAATTTCTTTACTTAAAGCACCGTAAGCACCCAATAACAGCTGCTGTCCGGTTTGACCCCGTGCATAAAACGTCCTGGAAACCTGTGCTCCACCAAAAGAGCGGTTGGCTAAGGTTCCGCCATACTCGCGGGCAAAGGGAACCCCTTGTGCTACACATTGGTCGATAATATTATTGCTCACTTCGGCCAGACGATAGGTGTTGGCTTCACGGCCGCGATAATCGCCGCCTTTTACGGTATCATAAAACAAACGATAAACGGTATCGCCATCGTTGGGATAATTTTTAGCAGCATTGATACCACCCTGTGCAGCAATACTGTGCGCACGACGGGGGCTGTCCTGAATGCAGAATACTTTTACATTAAAGCCCATTTCGCCCAAACTGGCAGCAGCAGCACCACCGGCAAGGCCGGTACCAACCACGATAATATCCAGTTTGCGTTTGTTGGCAGGATTTACAAGCTTTTGATGTTCTTTATAATGAGTCCACTTTTGGGCCAACGGGCCTTCAGGAATCTTTGAATCTATTTTAGTCATAACGTTATATGATTTTAATATTATCGAAAATAAATTACCAGTGGAATAATCACAAAGCCAATGGTTACAACGATGGCATAAGCGCGGCTTAAACCTCTAATGAAGCCCCAGTATGTAGGGTGGTTCCATCCAAGAGACTGAAAAGCCGATTGGAAGGCGTGATCGAGGTGAAACCCCATCAGTAAAAACATAATAACATAAAAGACAACATAGCCGCCGTTATGAAACAAATTAATTACCAACTGACCCATATCCTCTTTTCCTCCCACTTCGGGAATGCCGTTTCCTACCCAGCCCATCTTTACAAAGAAAAAGTTACCAAGATGGATGGCAAGGAAAATAAAAATAATGATTCCGGTGTAAATCATGTACTTTGAAAAAGGTGACTGTTCCATCCATGCTCTTTTTTTATAACCTTTAGGACGTGAAGCCCAGTTTTGGATTTGTAGGATTATTCCATAAAGAATGTGAATGGCAAATCCTGCAAACAGCACCCACTGAAATACCTGTATTAAAGGATTGGTTCCCATAAAATGAGCTCCTTCATTAAACAGGTCTTTGTCGAAGAGCAAAAACGTATTAAGGGTGAGATGCACCAATAAAAACGTCAGTAAAAACAGCCCCATCAACGACATAATAATCTTCTTCGTAATGGAAGAGTAAAAATGTGAACTACTCATAACTTAAGTGTTTTACCTATTATTTTAAATTAACTTTTCCTTAATCCTTAAGGATTTACAAATATAGAAAAGTAACGTTTGCAGAAAGGGGATAATGTTAATTTAAAACAATTATAGAAAGTAGAAACTAAGGCTTTATAAATCAACAAAAGCCGCACGGTGGCGGCTTTCAGCAATAAAGAATCTTTTCTAAATAACTTCTATTTTAACTCATCATAAGCATCGCGTATTTTTTGTGCGATTGCTTCAAACTCATCGGGTGACAGTTTCAGTTTGGGCTGTTTAAAATCCATGTCGTAGATTGAGTTAATCGGGATAAGATGAATGTGGGCATGGGGCACTTCCAGTCCTATAATGGTTAACCCAATCCGTTTACAAGGTATCACTTTTTCGATGGCGGGAGCCACCTTTTTGGCAAAGGCAAAAAGCCCTTTATACAACTCCTCTTCAATGTCAAAAATGTAATCAACCTCCTTTTTTGGAATAACGAGGGTGTGGCCTTTTGCCAAAGGGTTTATGTCGAGAAATGCGTAATAATTTTCATCCTCCGCAATTTTATAGGAAGGTATTTCGCCGTTAACAATTTTAGTAAATATGGAAGCCATGATTTTTGATTTATGAATTTGCGTTACCTTGAAACTTCAATCACTTCAAAAGGAATGGTTCCGGCAGGAACCTGAATGTCCACCTTATCGCCTACTTTTTTACCGAGCAATCCTTTTGCTATGGGCGAATCCACCGATATTTTTCCCTTTTTAATATCTGCCTCTTTTTCGGGAACCAGCGTATAGCTCATAGCTGCTCCATTTTTCAGGTTTTTTATTTTAACGGTTGACAGGATTAACACTTTAGAGCTATCCATTTTTGACTCATCAATAATTCGGGCATTACGAACCATTTCCTGAAGTTTTGAAATCTTCAGTTCCAGTAAACCCTGTGCTTCTTTAGCTGCGTCGTACTCGGCATTTTCAGAAAGATCGCCTTTATCGCGGGCTTCGGCAATTTGTTGCGAAATTGCAGGACGCTCCACTCTGACTAAGTGATCCAGTTCATCCTTCAGTTTTTGCAATCCTTCTTCCGTAAAATATCTGGATGCTGACATAGTATTTGTTTTTTGATTGGTTAATGTTCAATGATAAAAGATAAAAAGACCCTTAAAAACTTTAAGGGTCTCTTTGAATGTGCAAAGATAAATGTTTATGCCTTACGGACAATTTTTTTAGAAATTCAAAATAATACCTATGGTATGATTACCACTAAAGCTCACTGTTTCACGATAAGCATAATCAATAGAGATAAACGATCCTTTTTCTTTACTAATGGGTACCTGAACGGTAGCTCCCAAGCTAAGACCACTGTTAACATTACTACGATCGGCTGAAGACATATCGTCCCAAATACCCTCCTCATATGTATAACCTCCTCGTATCATAACCCAATCTTTCATACTAAACTCGGCACCAAATGCAAACTGGTCTTTGGTAAAGGAGTTTGAAATAAAGGTTAAAGCGGGAGTTAACCTAAGTTCTTTACTAAACAAAAAATCGTAGGAAGCGCCAATGGTAAGTTGTGCCGGAATTTCAAAGGCAGCCGACCGTTGTTCCATGGTAAACTGGGTTTCCTGTCCCGGTATCAACGCTTTAAGCGAAAGTCCGTCACCACTGAATTTCATGGTGGGGCCAACATTTTTCAAGGCAACTCCAAAAGCAAACTGATCGCTTGAACCGGTTACATATTGGATACCGATATCAACAGCAACGCCAACGGCATTCAGGTCGGCCATCGATTCGGAAATAACCTTAAAAACAACACCTGCGCTTATGCTGTTTGAAAACGACTTAGAATAAGACAAGGCAAAGTTAATAAGGCTCGGGCTGTAAGTACCCACGCCTCCGTCGGGGCTATCGGTAGTAGTGATTTCGATATCTCCAAAACTCATTGACATAATCTGCAGGCCGAGAACGCCCGATTCGCTTACACGTTGTGCAAGACCAAAGGCATAGAGGTTGGTACCCGTACCTTTAAGCCAGTCGGTATGAGAAAATATTACCTGTGTTTTATGGGTATAGGCCATTCCGCCAACATTACCCCACATGGCTTCAAGCCCGTGAACTCTAGCCATATTTGCAGAGCCCCAGCCTGAGCTTCGTGCCCACGGGTTTATCAGTAATTCGGAAGCTCCGGCCTGTCCCGACCTGTCTTTGTTACCAGCAAGGAGAAACTGCGGCATAAGCATCACTCCTATTAATAAAGCGATAAAATATTTATAAAGAGTTTTCATAATCAAAACGATTTATTCTAATTCTTATTGATATATATTTTTAGAAGGTATTCAGATCAGGAATACGCTGTGTACAGAACCATTTAACCACATGTTCACCCTCCGGTGCTTCAATATGGAAATAATAAACACCACCGGATATCGGCACACCGGCAAAGTTTTTCAAATCCCATTCGATGGCCGTTAGCGGGTCATCTTTGGTGAGCCGTTTGATCTTAATACCAGATGCGTCATAAATCGTAATTGTACAATTTTCAGGCAGGTTGGTTATTTTAACCCTGTTATCAAGGGCATTATTTTCATATGCGGAGTAGGCGTAATAAGGATTAGGCACAACCCTTATCTCTTCAAGGTCGGAAACCATCTTATCCGGATCATCATATTCCGTATAGATACCCTTAGTGGTAAACTGATATACAGGATACTGATTGTTAACATCCATGCCCGGATAAACAGTATCCAAATCAACACTGGTATAACCTCTTCTATAAGGGGTAGCAACCCTTATTTTAACGGTTGCTTCATTGCTCAACCAATCCTGACCTTTAACTCCCATGGGCATACCCACATACATTACCTGAGCATAAAAATTAGAAACAAGTACTTTAAGCGGGTTATCAATTAAAGTATCAAGAATAGTAAAGGCATATTTCCCTGCATCGTAAGCCGGAGAATTAAACTCCATATAAACACCCAGCTGATCAAAAATAATTTGATTATGCTTCATAACGTAAACATAATGTTTACCGCCAAGTACGGGTGTTCTTGAAAATCCGGTACCGCTAAAAATATTTTCATCCAAAATCTGAGAACTTAATTCCATATCTCTGGCCGGAGGATTAAACAGCATATCACGTCCGTTAAATGCTCCGAGATAAGAATCTTCGCTAAACATAAGATTCATGCGTTCGCCTGTTTCAACATTGATGGCATAACCGGGGAACCACCCCATACCATGATCGCTGATATAGTTAGGATCATCGGGATTATCGCTGGGTCCTGAACCTATGGTTGCAAAATTACCGTCTTTATCCACAGAAGGCGAAGCCCTAAGTCCAAACTGAGCGGCATGACCTTCGGCCAGTAATGAATCGTGACACATTTCAATAACCGGACAGCGTGACCATTTAGATTTGTCGGGAGTAAAAACAATATCAACACTTGCAAGGTCGTCCATACCGCAGGTAACTTTCGACATACCGTTAAGTGCCGGGCCAATTTCAGATTGAACTGCTCCGCTACCGATTTGTGAATTGTTACCATAGGTGGTTAACGCATAGGGGGCCCATGTTCCTCTTGCAATTTTTTCGTATGCTTCGGTGGGATCCCATGGGTTTGGCGGTTTTGATTGCATGCCCCAGTCATCATCAATGCCTGATTCCTGACTTTGATAGGTTCCAGAACGTATCCAGTTTAACGGGAAACCGGGCACATCATTGTCCTCAATTCCGCTTAGCCACATACTTGCACTGTCGCTGTAAACTACAGATGAATAAATAAGCCCGTTATTATCTGCCAAAACAGCTTTAACAACATTGAGGCTGTTATCAACCGATATCTTTCCAACCTGAATGGGGCCGGGCTGATAAGGCTGTGTCATTTGAACCGACAAACCAAGATCAAAGAACAATTGTTCATCATTTTTAATAATGGTTGTGTCGGCATCATAAACCTCACCGGTACCAAGGTCTTTAATATGCCATTTGGCAACCAATTTGGATGTGCTGTCGCCAAGCAAACCGGCCATATCATAAACATCATATATTTTAACCCTTACCAACGAATCAAGCCACAATTCATAATCTCCCTCTTTTACACCGATAGGATTAATGACCTTGATATTAACGGGACCCTGATTTACTTTATAAACCGGATTGTAAACCATGGGATAATCAGGGCCGCCAAAAATATTGGTTTCACTGGCAGGCGGTTTACTCAAAATCTCATCAACGGTTTCCTCCGACAATTCGATTGACATACCGCCATTTCCATAACCTGCAATACGAGTAACTTCAGGACGGGTATTATAATCGCCTTTAATAACCGTACCATTAACGGTACGATGGGGCATTGCCGAATAAAGCTGAATATTTTTACGACCTGACAAATATGGTTTCATTTGACCATATAAACCTTTAAACACGTTGGGGTCGGTATTGTATTCCATATACTCGTTAAAAGCATATGCAATAGCAGTGTAATAATAAACTTTGTTGTTAACCAGCTTTACATCGCCTGTGGCAAAAGCATCCTGTGTAATCTCAAATGAGTGAGAAATACCATTGTCGCCACCATAGACCTCAACTACGGGAACATCAGCTCCAATAGCATCGTCGCGGTAATAGTTAACCAGTTTTGTTACACCGTTTTTAATGTCGAACTGGGCAACCAAACGCATCAGGTCGGGATCGTGAATGCTTTCAATTGAAACCTGATCATTTTTCAACTGATAAATCTGGTATCCTTCAAAACGATAAATAGAGTCACTACGTTTTGTTTCGTCCAAAGGATAGGGCTGAATAATATTCGGATCGTACTCCTCATATTTTTCCTGATAGTTGTTTGATGATTGTGAGTTGGACAGATAGAAAATAAATCTTTGATCAAGCTCTTCAATGGTCAAATCCGGAGCTGTAGGTCCGTCGATAACTTTAAAGCAGTTATCAAACAATTTCTGACATTTATCATCCACTACGCGAAGCAGCTCAACCGATTGCCACGGGCCACCTGATGTGGCGCGCGCCCACGGAATACCCACGGTAATATAGTTTACTGCACCCGGTTTTAGAGTAAACGGCCCTGCCGATTGCATAAAACGACGGTCGCCGGGAGGGTTAGGACTACCGTTGTTTCCTGTTTCCTCTGTCCAGTAAAATCCGTTCTGGTTAAAACCTCCGTTAGGCGGCTGCCCTCCTGTTCCCCAGTTACAAGGGTCGGAATCTCCGGGGAACATGAAATCACAAGCAGGTCCTACTGTACCCTGTCCGCTAATATGAGCCGTACCTCCATAGTACATTTTTGTACCATCTTTCCAAATACCTCTTAAGAGGTTATAATATTCAGGTGCAATACCCGGGTCACTTTGAGCGGGATTACCACCATTGTTATGATAAACGAAACGGCGCATTCCGAAACGTTCGTCGTCAATAATTCCATTTTGGAAGTTTACACCGTTAATACTAACATCACAAAGTTGAACAGCAACCATTTCCCCGGTATTCGGGTTAATTACCGAATCATACTTCGGGTTATCTAAACCATCAGGATCGATATACGGACCCTGGAAGAAGTCAACTCCAACAGCCGGTGGCTGGTCGCCATACGACTCAACATCGCCATTACCGTCAACTGCTTTACCATTGTAACAATAACCAAGTCCTCTGGCAACATCACAACCAACAAAGTCATCCCATGCATAACCAAGGTCGGTATCAACCCAGGGGGAAAAGTAAGTATTTGTCAACTCAAAGGTAGAACGGTTAATGATCTCATAACTGTAGAAAGTCATGTTGTTGATAACATCGTTGGTGGCAAAAGCAAAGGCCTGAGCCCTGATCTCCATACCAATGGCCGAACCTTTTGTTTCGGTATGTGCATTACCTTTATCGTTAAATACCCACCATAAAGTCTGGTCGCCTTTAATTACCTGGTCGGCAAGCACGCTACCATAAACAGCACCTTCGATCTCTTCATCTTTTGTAGGTGTTTTGGTATGACACAAGCTGTTGTTAATATCGTAATAGGGATAATCACCGGCATTGGGATCATATTCACCATCACCGTCATTATCGTAAAACGGAGCCAGATAATAGCTTTGACCTTTACCCGGATCACCGTGGGCAGGCCAATTTTGGATTGATGCGGGAATTGAATAATCATCCGAAGGAACGAATACACCGGTTTCGGGGTCGCAATGAGCTATAAACTCATCCACGTCGGCCCTGTAAATTTTCCACTGTTTGTCGTATTGCGAACAGGTAGCCGCATCAATGGCGGCAGTACCGTCAATGGTCAACGGTCCTGTCCAGTAATCGATACCTACCTGACGGTAACGCTGCGCAGCCAGTTTCAGCTGATTATTGATATCGAGACCTCCAATCCACAAAGCACCCGAAAACATGGAAGTGGCGGTTCCGTTTTTAGGGATGTAATATTTTGAACCGGTACCTCCCGGTAAATCCCACCACATATCACCACCTGTATTAATTCTTGCTTTAACATTATTGATGTCGAGCCATTCGTAACCGGCAGCGGGCGCACAACCTGCCGTGGTATTTTTCAAAACTCGTCTGGTTTTCAGGGTATCGTCAACCGACTCTCTGCCGTACGTGGTTGTGGCAAAAAGTGACGAAATAAAAACAATCAATAAAATATGAGTAATATTCTTCATAATATATTCTGTTTATTCTTTAGTTACTAAAACAATAATCCGGTTTGCTTTTAGAAGTTAAACGAAACTCCAAGTCTTAATTGCCTTGGCATACTATAGTTACCGGGCCGGTTAACATAAATACTGTAAAGCTCTCTGTATGATTCCGGATCAAGTTGGTTGTTAATCTCCCGTTGCCATTCAGGTGCTGCCAAATATCCATCATCATCCGGGTTACCGGTATAAGGATAAACATTCATCACATTTTTAGTATTTAGCACGTTAAGCATCAGGAAATAAACATTCAAATACGACTGTCGTGTCGAACCGTCTTTTTTGACATGCGGTTTAAAGTAAAAATCTTTATCAATTCTCATATCAATTCTAAACTGCCAGGGAAGTCTTGAACCATTGTAGGTACCCCTTAACAATTTGGTTCCTCCCGAAATGGGAGATAATATATTACGTGAAGCGGTATAAGGCGTACCCGATCCGCCACCAAGTGTAACGTTCAAACCAAAGTTGCTTAACACATCTATTGGCGGTTTGCCCGACTTATCACGTCTGATACGTGGACCGTTGTATTTTTTACCGTCAAAATACCTGAAGTCGAAAACAATGTTAAACTGATGTCTTCTGTCCCAAGGCATTGGGTAGGTAGAACGCAGGTTTGGCAAACCGGCAGCAATTAACGAAGCAGCCGTAGTTGTTGACGAACCTGTAGCATCGGCAAATTGCAGCGTATAAGAAGCTCTAAGCTGAATATTTCCCGTACGACGCAGGTCGTAATCAATGGTCAAACCTTTAACGGTTCCAAAGTCAAGGTTATTAAACGAAGAATAATCTTTAGGATAAGCTCCCGTATAACGATACATCTGAATCATATTACGCATCTCACGATAGAAAGTAGAGAAGGTAATGGCCGAAGTATTGGTCAGCTTTTGTGTAAAACCGATTTCGTAGTCGATGGTTTTTTCAGGTGTCAACGACGGGTTGTTAATGGCACCGCTTATTGTATTGAAAAAGTAATAGGTGGCAGGTGTGGTAAAAGAGTTACTGGAAGGGCGCTGTGTTAAAACATCGTAATGTGCGAAAAAGAGCGCTTCATCCGAAATAGGGAAAGAGAATGAAATACGGGGCATGATGCTTACCTGCGGATCATAATCTTTAAACGATTTAATATTTACATATTGCTGGTTCGGGTCTTCCAATACCGGAGAAATACCGCTACCAACATCCAAAACGGCAGGGTCTTGTATTTCAACACCCTGGGCATTGTACCAGATATTTCCGTTACGGTAACCGGTTACTCTTGTGGGGTTCTCAACCTTGTCGGCATAAACAACATAGTCCGAGCCAATGTTTCCGGGATGCGATACAGGATTTCCTCCAAGATTATCCACCTCTTCTACCGTTTTTGCGGGGAAAAGCAAATAGGGGTCGTTTAAAACCTTTTGGTTGGCATCGTAACGGTCAACCCTTACACCTACATTAAAAATAAGGTCTCTTACCGAGAATTTATCCTGAATGTAACCGGCCATATAAATAGGACGGAACGAACCGATATCACGGGTGTACATTCCGTTTTCATCCTGTTTATTAAAGAAATCCTGATAGGATGGTTGCGACTTTAATTTGTTTCCTTTATAATCATAACCGTAGTAACTTATATATGAGTTACCGTTATTCCACAATTCATCGGGCGAGAACATGTCCATTGTAAAGAGGTCGTCATCAAGCTGAACAGAATGTTTAACGCCGTTTCTGTCGAAATACTCAATGGTTTTACTGTCGTAATCCCATGAGTCGATGGTGATATAATCGAGGCCATCCACCGGAAGTCCCAGCTTCTCACGTAAATTTTTATCAAAAATCCTTTGTGAGTTGGCATCATATTTTCTGTAATAGATAATGGTATCAACCACGCCGTCGTGCGAAATAAGTTCCGGATGATCTTTATCCAGTTCCAGAATATGGAAGTTGGTCAGCTGACGCATAAGATTCCACATGCCTGTAGTGGCAAGACTTGCACCGGAGTTTACCCGTTGTTCATACTGAAAACCGATTTTGATATCGTGGTCGCCAAGGTCCATAGAAGCATCCAACCTCATGTTATATTGATCGTTGTTATAAAAACCGTAACCAATCTGGTTTGCTCCCGGCGACTGATATAAGCCGTAAACCGACCGTGGCTGTCCACCGTTCATCAAACCGCCACCTAAAAGGATGTTATCCATATTGTCGTAATGTCCCTCGGGATAACCGGTAAAAGTATTGTAATAACTGGTGGTATATTCGGCAACCAACGGGTTGTAATTACGAGGATCCCATGTTACAAGGGTATCATTATCCCACTGGTTCAAAAGCCAAACATTTTGATAATAAACACCGTCCACCGAATCGCTGCCAAGCTCAAAGGTAGGATCTTTATACCAGCTGAATTTACCGAGATATCCGTATTTAAATACATCATCCCAGTGATTTCTGTCTCCATGCTCTCCTTTAACTTTGGTATAGTCAACCTGAATGGAATAGTAAACATTTCTTAAAAGCGATGTACTTTCGCTGCTTGAAGGGAAGCGCTGTGTAAAACGCACATAACCCCTGATGGTTTCGTTGTTATAAACACCGTTTTTATCGTAGTTTAATAACGAACCGCTATAACTAAAGGCATTTCGGTGTGAACGGTTATAGGCACCTCCAATGGTAAGATGAATGGTTTCGGTTGTACGTACATTGATATTACCCAATACGTTTATGCTCCAGTTGTTGGTGTTTTGCGAATACTTTAATTTATGCAGATCATCCGAACGTAAAAATTCACCATTAACAAAAGTACCGCTTCCGGTACCGGTTGGCCGCAAAGGATTGGCTTCGAGTTGTGCCAGCACATCATCTTTTGCATAGTAGTGTCCTACTGCCGAAGGTGCGCCATCTTCATTATAATAACCATCACCAGCAATAAAGAAACCAAGCAAAGCGGTACCGTTTTTATCTTTACCTTTTATCAACGGCCCCATAATATTAAAACCAAGACGATTGTGCCCAAAGGCATCAAGCAACTCGGAGGTTTCCAGTTCAAGACCGGCACCAAACTGACGGGAAGCACCTTTTGTTGTTACGTTGATTACCCCCGAGGTGGCATCACCGTACTGTGCGGGAGTACCTCCAAGGATTACGTCAACCTGCTCGATGGCCGACTGCGGCACGGTAGAACTACCGATAACCCTGATACCGTCGATATACATGGCCGTAGCATTTGAACGGGCACCACGGACACTTCCGCGTTCACCGTCTTTCGAGAACACACCTCCCACCGTTGTAGCAACGGCGTTGGCACTACGGTTAGGCATCTTGGCTATTTCCTCGGAAGTTACCGAGGCACCGCTTGATGTTTCGTCCTTTGAAATCAGCGGAACTGTATAATCAACAATCTCAACTTCCTCAAGCGTTTCGGAAGTCGGTGTCATCATAATATCGAAAAACCGGGTTTTATCAGCCGAAATGATCATTCCCTGGGTAATAACCGTTTTGTAACCAATATAGGTTGCTTTCAGGTCGTACTTACCGGGGGGAATTGGCTTTATCTGATAATTACCATCAAAATCGGAGGTGGCACCACCGACCATTGTACCTTTATTTTCCAAAACAATGTTGGCAAAAGGAATTGGTTCATTGGTTTTTTTGTCAATAACCTTTCCTTTCAAAGCACCCTGCTGCGCAAACAGCATAACGCCTGTTGAAAGAATTAAACCAAACGTGAGGAGTAAATTTCTTATCATATCTGCAATTTTATATCCACAATGATAAACTTTCGTATTATTAAAAGGGTCGGTAAATTTATAATTAATTAACAAATCAATTGTTAAACTCACCAATTTTTATCCATTAAAAATTAAATATATTTCCTGTTCAATATTTCCGAATAAATAAACGCTTTTTTCAAATCAAATTTATTTTTCCTAACTTTCTGTTCTGCTATATTATAAGCCGTTCTTGCTTTTTTATCCACCTCCTCTTCAGCAGAACTTCGTTCATTCATTTTCAATTCTGCACCAACCTGCTCCACAGGCCTCTCTTCATCAGAAAAAAGAGAACCACGCTTTCTTAATGACGTTTCCTCTTCAACAGGAGTTGCAGCGGCAGCAATATTTTCGATATTTATCTCGGTTTCCGGTTTGTCTTCAACATCAAACTGCGCCATTACCTCGTCCAGTAAACTTTCAAAACCCGATTTGTTTTTTCCCTGAACCGCTTTGTCGTTCTGCTGTTTTTTGGCATTTGAACGGTATGCCGAATAGGCTATCCAGGCAATCCCTGCCAACACAAACAAAATATCCTGAAAAGATGCCTGATAGTACATAAAATGATTTCCTTAAGAAACGTTAAAAATATAAAAATTCCTTAATGATATTATGAATAAAGAAAAAAAATAAACCAACAGGCAAACGTTTGCACAACGACAACAGAAACCTGATAAACAGAGGATGAAACTGCGCAAAATAATTGCCGTATTATCAGCAACCGGCAGTTAGCTAATGCGTAGCAGAACAACTACTTCGTAAATTAATAAGAGGATATAATAGACCAGAAAAGTAAGTATAAAAGAAACCGCATTACCGGGGTTCAGCCAGGCATAAACAAACAAAACAACAATATACAACATCATTTTACCAAAACTAACAAGCAAATAGGTGTTTACAAATCTTACCATTCTCTTTTTTACCGAAGATACAAGCAGATACAAAACACCCATGGTGAGCAGGTACATAAAAAGCAAAATAGCCGGCCAGTTGCCGGAGGCTTTAAGTGACGGAACCAGAAAATTAAAAAGCAGGGTTGCCGGAATCAGCAACAAGGTAAAGGCCGTAAACTGTACCGCTGTTTTTTTAAAGGTCATTTCCATCATCATCGGTTTTTGACTTTTTATCGTGTTTGTTGTATCTGAACAGTTCACGCATCCCGTAAAGTACTGCAACAACCACCCCGAGTATGGTAAGCACAAGCGTAAAAACGGGAAATTTCCAGGCAATGTGCCTGTCCAGTTCTTTTCCTCCGAATGCCCCTGCAACGATAATCACACCCATCTGCAATGCCAATGCTGAGTATTTGGCATAAAACTTTAACGGATTTTCTTTTTTTGGCTGCATGATTTACCTGATCAACAAATGACGGGCAACAAAGGTAAGAATTATAAAACGAAACAATCTATTCAAACTTATAGTTCTCTTTCACAAATTCCAGATAACCTTTTACATCTTTATCTCGATATAAAACCGGATAATTTTGTGTTGAAATGGGGAAAATATCATAATCCTTTTTATCAAGTCCCGAAAGCACATATTCATCATCCTTAATGGCCCTGTAATAATTAACGGCATCGTTTTTATTACTGAAATTACCAACCGTAACGATGGTGCGCATATTATCGAGTTGCAGACTTTTAATCCGCAACTTCCTTAACCTAAAGTATTTTTTATTAAAGTCGGATATTCTAACCTTTAACGGGTTTATTTTTACGTTATTGGCATTTACCGAAAGGATCACGAAAAAGGGAATGTTATCGTTAACCTTATATTTTGTAACCTTCTTTTTAGCATTTGCATCCGGTTTATTACCTCCGTCGAAACCATATTCGCCGCGCAACATTGCCATAATATCATTGGCCATGGGTACCACCTCGCTTTGTGGATATTGTTTAACAAGGCTTTTCATTTCGGAATACATCGAATCAGCCGTGGTTACTTTACCAAGTGCCATGGCACGTAAAAAGAGAAACCGCGGCAACAGTGACTCTTCATCGGGATATGCTTTTACAGCACGGTTGGCATAGGAAAGCACCCTGAAATATTGTTCACGCTCGTATGCTTTATAAGCACGCTCGTAAAGCTTAACCACTTGCCCCTTTTTCTCTGCCAGTTTAATAAAGTAATCGGGATCGATAATTACTTTGGCAAAATCGCTTTCGGGGTATTTTGCCAGTATCAGGCTTTTGTATCTTGCCGTATTGGCTGCATCGCCGTTTCCCTTATAAAGTTTATAAAGTGCATACCAGGTATCCAGTTCGTACTTACTGTGCGGAAATCGCGTTTCCAGCTCTTTGTAATTTGCCAACGCAGCAGCTGTATCGTGCAATGATTCCTTGTATAAAGTACCGAGTTTATAATAGGCTTCCAGAATAAGGCTGTCGGAATTTTTAAAATCCTGTTCTGTTTTGGGCAACTCTTTTAAGTAAAAGGCTCTGTCGTAAGGCGTAACCCTTGCTGATGCCGCACCCGTTGAATCGGAACCTGCTCCTGCCATTGTGCTGTCGGCCAATTCTCCACCACCAAGTTCATCGGGGTTAATCATCATTTGACGTTTATCGCTTATATTCCAGTTATCAGCCAACTGACGTTTTCCCCATTTTCTCACAAACTCGGAATAACCTTTGCTCAGTGCCTGAGGATTGTAAAAATACCATTTCCCATTTCCTCCGCCCAGCGTAGGCGGGCCTCCCGGGCCGCCTCTTCCTCCGGGGCCTCCCCGGCCGCTCTCTCTTGCCATTTGCTCGGCCTCGCGGGCATCTCTCTCTTCCTCCTCCTGTTTTCTCCGTAACTCTTCGGCAATTTTATATTTTTCAATGGCAGCATCAATTATCTTATTCCTCTCTTCCGGCGACATTTTTGCAAGGTTCTGTAAACTATCCTGCTTTTTAATGGTTTGATGCTCCGTTACAATATTCGTAAGTATTAAAGCACGATTTTTTATCTTGTTAAAGTTGGGATAATCGGCAGGCAAAACCGATACCGCCGTATCGTAATAATATTGTGCATACTGATAATCAGGTATCTCAAAATAGAGATCGGCCACTTTAAGCGACGACATTGCTTTTTGATAATTGTCGGAAACACTTGCTGCTACCGACTTTCGCAAATAATTGATGGCCAGCGTGTCGTTGTTATCTTTTAAAGCCACTTCCGCCAGGGCATAATAAATCTGATCCAAAAACTGTTTATTCTTGGCCTCTTTGGTCATCTTGGTAAGCAGCTTAATAATGGCTTTGCTGTTTCCTGTTTCCGAATCGTAACATTCGGCCATATTAAGACGGGCCTTAAAAGCCAGCTCATAGGGAGGATTTCGTTTAATCAGTTTTGAATAATAGCGGGTAGCCCTGCCAAAATCTCCATCTTGTTGATTAATCTGCCCGAGGATAAACAACACTCTGTTCACGTAATAACGATTATTATTTATTTCCAAAGCTCTTTCGAGATAGGGATATGCTGCAGAATAATTTTTTTGTGAAAGGTAAAGGTCGGCCTGCACCAAAGGCAGTTCCTTTGCAACATTGTTGGGGAAAAGTTCATCATCCATTTTTGAAGTCAGCAAGTTAAGTGTTGCCTCGGCTTTGGCAGGACGATCCATCTGAATATAAGTTTTGGCAAGCCAAAGCAGCCCCTCATACTTTATGGGCCTCTCTTTGTTCTCCTTATATATATAGTCGAAAACCCGGCGGGCGCTGATGTAATCCTGTTTGTAAAAGTGTCCGATCCCCATGATAAGATAGCTGTTGGCCACCCATTTTACCCGCTCCTGGCCATTGAAATACATGGAGTGTTTTTGTATGGCGATGGAAGCCTTTTCGATGGTGCGGTCCATTTTGGGGAAAAGCGATTTTGCATCGGCTTTGGTTCCGTAATTGTAAACGCGTAAAACCTCTTTAAAATTATCTTTAACATTCAGCTCATTGTTAAGCTTTCCCTCTTCAAGGCTCATCAACCCGTTCCAAAACACATTGTAGTGACAGGTAACATTATGGTATGCCCGTCGTGTCCATGTATTTTTTTTGGTTGAACAGCTGTTTAAAAAGGTACCTGCCCCCAACAACAAAAGAAAAGTAATGAATAAAGTATATGTTTTCCTGCCGGTCAATGCTCTCTAACTTTTTGATATAACTTTTTTTACCCGAATTTATTATACAGGCTGTAAATTAGTGGACAAATTTAATTATTTATTGCTCTGTCGGGTAATCTTCCGAAAACAAAAGGAAAATTATAACCCGGTGGTTTATTTCGGGACACCTTTTTTCCGTGTTGTTACGATATTCTCCCCCAGTTAGTTTTATTTTTTTTAAGCTCTGCAAGTTGTGTTCTCAGTCTGCTATTGGCAGGGAGTTCCAGCAGGGCATCTTTATTAAGGATATTTTGAGCAACAGCCCGGGTACGGCTCACCATTTCGCCATCTCTGGCAAGGTTTACAATTTTAAACTCCATCATCCCCGACTGGCGGGTTCCCTGCATATCACCCGGACCGCGAAGCTTCAGGTCGGCTTCGGCAATTTCAAAACCATCGTTGGTTTGCACCATAATTTCAAGCCGTTTTCTTCCCTCGTTTGAAAGTTTATTACCCGACATCAAGATACAATAGGACTGGTCAGCTCCGCGCCCCACCCTTCCACGCAACTGGTGTAACTGCGACAAGCCGAAACGTTCGGCATTTTCGATAACCATTACCGAAGCATTGGGCACATCAACACCAACCTCTATTACGGTTGTTGAAACCATGATGTTGGTTTTTCCCTCCACAAACCTTTTCATCTCAGCCTCTTTATCGGCAGGTTTTAGCTTTCCGTGTACCACGCTTACCTGATATTCAGGCAAAGGAAAGTCACGCTGTATGTGTTCAAAACCTTCCATCAGGTTTTTCAAATCCAGTGTTTCCGATTCATTGATTAAAGGATAGACCACATAAATCTGACGACCGCGCTTTATTTGTTCCCGCATAAAACCAGTAACACGGAGTCGTTTATTTTCAAAAAAGTGCAATGTTTTAACGGGTTTTCTGCCGGGTGGAAGTTCATCAATAACCGATACATCAAGATTTCCATAAAGGGTCATGGCGAGGGTTCGCGGAATGGGGGTGGCGGTCATAACAAGCACATGGGGAGGAATGATGTTTTTCTTCCACATCCTGGCGCGTTGTGCAACACCAAAGCGATGCTGTTCGTCAATTATCACAAGCCCGAGGTTGTTGAATGTAACCGTATCCTCAATTAAGGCATGTGTTCCGATAAGAATCTGCATTTTACCCTCTTTAAGACGCTGATGAATTATCTTTCGCTGTGACGATTTGGTTGATCCCGTAAGCAATCCAACCTCAATATCCATATCTTTTAAAAGATTTGTAATTGAATGGAAATGCTGTGTGGCAAGTATTTCGGTAGGGGCCATCATGGCTGCCTGATAGCCGTTATCCAGCGCAATCAACATCGACATTAACGCCACCAGCGTTTTCCCGCTGCCCACATCGCCCTGTAACAGCCGGTTCATCTGCCTGCCCGATTTCATATCAAGCCTTATCTCTTTTATCACCCGTTTTTGTGCGCCGGTAAGCGTAAAGGGAAGATGATGGTGATAAAATCCGTTAAAAAAATCGCCCACCACATTAAAAACATGCCCCTTTATTTTTTTTTGAACATTGATCTTTTCCTGCAATATCTGAAGCTGAACAAACAGAAGCTCCTCAAATTTCAAACGATTCTCTGCATTCTTGATCATTTCGGGCGACACCGGAAAATGGATATTTACCAATGCCTCACGCCTGGATAACAAATTGTAATGGCTAATCAAATAGTCGGGCAGATTTTCAGGGATTGCATCAATTACATTTGACAAAAGGGTCTTCATCAATTTTGAAATGCCCCTTGTACCCAGACCGATGTTTTTAAGTTTTTCGGATGTACGATAAATGCCTTCCAATCGGTTTCCGGATATTGCCGGTTCCGTATCAACCACATCTTCAATTTCGGGATGTACAAAGTTAAACCTGTTTTTAAAGGTTGACGGTTTCCCAAAAATAATGTACTCTTTACCTGGCTCAAAGCGGTTTTTCACCCACTGCAACCCTTTAAACCAAACCAAACCAATGGTGCCGGTATCGTCGGTAAAAGCGGCTGTAATATACTTGGTTCGCTTATCACCCACGGAAGTAAGATTGGAAATTTTACCCTTAAGCTGGAAATAGGTTGTATCGGTTATAACATCCTTAACTTTATAAAAGCGGCTTTTATCAACATATCTGAAAGGAAAGTAATTAAGCAAATCCTCATAAGTACCGATGTTAAGTTCTTTTTTTAAAACTTCAGCCCTTTTAGGGCCGACACCTTTTAAATATGTAATATTTGTTTCCGGTAACGCGGTTGTCATATTTTACAAAAGTAAAAAACCATGGCAAAAAAAAACTCTTCGCAAGCGAAGAGTTTTTTTTTATTTATTCAGTTCGACAAATTAATACTCCCAAAGGAATTGTTCAAAATCGAACATTTCATTTCTTATACGTTTTGATTCCAGCAAAGCATCCACGCCGGTGGCATATTGTGAGATACGTCTGTCGAAAACATTTTGCTCTTTGTAAATATAGCTGTCAAAAAGCCTTTTGATAAATACATCGTCAAAGGACAGACGCATGGCTGAATTATCGGCATTAAAAACAAAGGCATTTGCAAATACCTGTCTGGCTTCGGCATACGAAAACCAAAACAGCGGTTCGGTTCCCTCTTCTCCGTTACGTTCTTTAATAATTACCGGACACATATCGAGGATACGCACCATCATTTGCGAACGTTGTTTGTCAAAATACCAGTCCTCTTTAATCCTTAAACGCATTATTTTGGTAGGATCAAAAGTGGTATAAATTACCGTATCATACTCATCGTATGGCGGATAAGGGCGGCGCATGGTGGTATAGGTGGTATCCACTTGTCTGCCCTCTATCTCACGATAAGTGATGGGAATTAACAGTTCATCGGTATTGTTGATATCGTAAGCTGTAATTTCACCTTCCTTAACAGCGTCGAGAATGGTAACGGTAAGCGACTTCCAACTTTGCTGTGTTTCCATGGGATAATACAACTTTTGATTGAATTTCTGACGAAAATCAATCTCACGCCATATCCTTTTGGACCACATCACATCGGCTTTCCGCACAACAGGTAAAGAAACCGGTTTCAGATTTTCACCCTCGTTGTTAACATACACCTGATCGACAGGCTGGTTGTCAACAATCTGGGCTGATAATCCAACTCCAATCAGTACCGTGAAGGCAAAAAGTGCAACAAAAAACTTTTTCATAACGTTCAAAATAAATTATTATTTCAATTCAAGGTTAACGGGGTTCAGACTTCTCTTACTACCGTCAGGTCCCTTGGCTTGTATATTTTCAAAGAAGAATTTCTGTTTTCTTTTTCCGCTTCTTATCCTTTTAACGATATCTTTCGAGAAAGTATTGCCCTTGGCTTTAATGGTAAAGAAGTCGCCATTAATAAGCGTGGTAAACGAATAAGAATTAATCTGGAAATATAGGTCAAACTCAAATCCCCTCATTTCAGGAATAATGGCACCTGCGGCAAGCAGCTGGTTTTTGTTGATTGAACCACCGGTCATACCTGCAATGGTAGCGGTTGGGTCGGGTACACGTTTTACCCTGAATTCAACCGAACCCAGTGCGTAATTTTTACCTTCAATTTTGGCAGAAGCAGAAACGGTAACCTTTTTAATACCCTTAGGCACTTCAACAATCCACTGACCTTTATTTTTCGGATCTTTGTAAAGTTTTCCTTTTGAGATGGTAGGTGTTACATTATTCATTGACAAACCTGGTACCGAGATGGAAACAGGGTTTTTAACACCTATATAAAATACGTTCATTTTCAAAGGAGAAACCGTTAACGAAGGCGGTGCAACAATGTATTTACCACTAAAAGGATACTGAACCTTTTTATTGGTTTTAGGGTCGAGCAACTCAATTACACCCGCATATTTTTTAACTCCTTCGGTTGTAGCAGGAAATTCGAGTTTTACAGAGCCTTCGGCACCAGAAACTTTCTTTGCACGTTTTTTGTACTCCGGTTTCCATTTATCAACACCGGTTACATAATATACATCGGGTTTTGTTTTTGAGTCGTAAGCAGCTACCAAAATATCGGCTTCATATTTCCTGTTTTTAAGAACGTAGGTGCTCTTTGGAATAATTTTGGCCGAAACATTATCAAATTTATAGTCGGTAGCGGTAATGGATGCGTACAAATAGTTGGCCACATCAAACTCGGCCGAACGAACTTCGTTAATAATCTTATTAACAAGGGTAATGTCGGCAGCAAGAATGGTATGGTTAAAATTATGATATTCCCAGTCCTCTTTGGTACCGGTAGCATCCCTGTATGCTTTACCCGGGAGAATGATCAGACCGATTTTTTTAGAATCCTGGGGTTCATTCATTTTTTGTAACATAAAGTTACGGAACTCTTTTAGCTTTTTACTCAGTTTATAAGCTTCACCACTACCGTTGTTTCCAATCATGTAATGTGTGGTATTGTCATATTTATCTTTGGTAGATACCAAATCAAGCATCAGGAAACTCTGTTTTTTACCACCAATAATGGTATCTTTAAAATAGAGGTTTCTGATTTTAATGGAATCTTCAACACTGTTTTTCTGAACCACACCCATTTCAGATTTCTGAACAAGATAAAATTTCAGGTCATCCAAATATTTAAGCAACTTATCCGATTCGGTTTTTACCTGTTGAGCTTCCTGCCACTTAGGTCCTACTTTATCAGGATTTAACTGATATTGGGTTTCAAATTTATTATAAATAAAATCTACCTTTTTCTCAATTCCCACGTTGGTACTTTCAATACTTTCGTTTACAACGAGGAAAGCATCCAAAATATCTTTCGACACGTTAAGTGCCAGCAGGGCTGTAAGAACGAGGTACATCATGGCAATCATCTTTTGCCGTGGGGTTTCCTTATATCCAGCCATTTTTTATTGTTTTAATTTTTAGTGAATAATAATTAATAAAAATGTTAAGATTAGGCATTAACATTCATGGCTGAAAGCATATTACCATATACTTTATTAAGGGTACTCATACGTTTGTTAAGTTCCTGAACCTGTTTGGCAAATTCAGCTGCCGAGTTATTTGATTCATCAAAAGTTCTTACCATGGCGTTGGCATTTTCAGCAACTCTGGCAACACTTTCCGAATAGTTAGTAGCAGCTGTTAAATCCTGTACCATTACATCATTAAGCTTTCTTGCTGTTTCAGAAGCACTTTTCATGCTTGTGGCAAATTCCTTTGAGGCAGCAGCGGCTTCGGTTACCTGACCTATCTGATTTGCTGTTTCGGCTAATTTATTTAAACCTTCACCCAGCCTGCCGATAACTCTTTCATTAACATTTGCTTTGTCAAACATCTCATCCAAACGCTCTGTAGGTGTTTTTCTTTTTTCCAGAACATCATCATCTACATCATCATTGTACATTCCGGCAAGTTCAGGATACACAAGGCTCCAGTCCGGCTCAACATGCGGAGGTTCAAAAGCTGAAAAGAAAAAGATTACAGCTTCGGTTAACAAACCGATGGTAAGCATTTCATTGGCACCCGGCATATGAATAATTTTGAAAAGTGCACCTACTAAAACAACGGATGCACCAAGGCCATATACCTTAGCCATAAAGTTTCTGTACCTTCTTGTGTGTGTAAAATCAAATAAGCCCATGATAAATTTAATTTTGTGTTTTGTTATAAATTAATTTAAAAATATTTC
>Ga0256913_10000183_pt1 | contig 30154 bp, 25 predicted proteins | sample Axial_MatmetaG_FD_185970 | JGI IMG/M metagenome (GOLD analysis project Ga0256913, IMG submission 185970) | Deep-sea worm associated microbial mat communities from Axial Seamount, Juan de Fuca Ridge, Pacific Ocean - Axial_Mat | ecosystem: Environmental > Aquatic > Marine > Oceanic > Microbial... | reverse complement strand
GATCCATCACTTCCCGCGAAAGCCTTTGTGTAATCATCTTCAGCCCCCATGGCGGCCCACATCCATTCCATCTCCGTCGGCAGCCTGTAGCCGTTAGCACTCCAATTTGCTGTGGCAGCATCCCAGGTACTACTATTCGAACCGGTTGGAATTGAACTGAATGCCAGATTGGAGAAATCAACCCCGCTGACACTGTAAACCTCTTCCAGGCCTTCGGCGATACTCAACCTGTTACAGAAGGCAATCGCATGATACCAGTTAACGCTTTGTACCGGATCGCTGGTGCCTGAAGAATGAAATGTATCACTGGGGTCATCTCCCATAATGGCATTAAACTGTGCCCGGGTTATTTCATGTTCACTCATGTGGAATGGTTTAGTAATTATACTGATGTTTGTTGAGGTGGAATCCCGCTTAAATCTTCCGGCCGGGACAAGCTTCAGCAAACCGATATTTGGAGAAGTAAGAACCCATTCGGCATAGAGCGTCAGATCCGCATTGGCTGAATAGGTGGATCCTTCGGCATAATTAGTTCCACTGCCGTCTGCGGCGGTGTTCCACCCATCAAAGGTGTAACCTGTTCGGAGCAGCTTTCCACTGTTCGAAGCAAGCGTTAGATTAACATCTTTGGTTTTAGTCTGAGAATCGGGGATGCTTCCTCCGGTAGCTCCGTTAGCATCGTAGCTGACACTATAGGTTGTTGGTATTGGTGTTGATGTTGCCGAGGAATCTGGACATCCCTGAAACAGCAGTGCAACAAAAAACACTATTATGATCAATAAGACAATTTTTCGTCTTTTCATTTCTTTTCTACCTCACACTGAAATAACTTTATAACAATAATTATGGTTCATTTGCAGATATTGTCAAGTTCTTCAAAGAATTTTTTTTGCCTGGCTAGTTTGAATCATTGATTTTCTGGGCTTGCAAGTATTTTACACAGCAGCTTTCCTTCTTTATACCCTTCAGCCTGATCGCACCCCCCCGAGCCCTTTACCTCCCTGCGGCTCAACGCCTCCAGTCGGGAAAGGCCTCGGGGGATGCTGTTTTCTGCAGAACTCACGGGCGAACAACACGGAAACCGACACTGTAGCCCCGAATGTCCGGCTTGTAGCTGTCAAAAAAGTCAACCGCGCAGTGATAGGCGTTCTCGTTCCAGCTGCCGCCGTGTACGCGGTGGGTCGTACCCAAAGCTGCTCCATGATAGTCCGTCAGGAATCCTCGCGGATATGCTGCATGCCAATCCCAATTCCACTCCAATACGTTCCCGCTCATATCATACAGACCACGTTCATTGGGCAGCTTTGTTCCTGCCGGGTGGGTTTTATTACTGCTGTTATCTTCATACCAGGCATAATCATCGATAGCATTGTTTCCATCACTTCCTGCAAAAGCCTTTGTATAATCATCTTCAGCCCCCATGGCTGCCCACATCCACTCCATCTCCGTCGGCAGCCTGTAGCCGTTGGCCGCCCAATTTGCTGTGGCAGCACCCCAGTTACCATTCGAGACGGTTGGGATTGAACTGAATGGCTGATTGGAGAAATCAACCCCGCTGACGCTGTAAACCTGTTCCAGGCCTTCGGCGATACTCAACTTGTTACAGAAGGCTATGGCATGATACCAGTTAACCATTTGTACCAGATCGCTGGTGCCACTGGATATGACAGCTTGCCAAAAAACTTATTTCCTTTCTCAGATACACTCTCACCAGCAAGAATAAATAATGTTTAAATCAATCTATCGATTAGACAAAGATTAATACACTTTATACGTATCATATGTAGCTGCATATATTCCCACAGATAGTGTATATCCATGCAGACCTTCAGAAAAAAATTGTTGTGGAACATCTGTAAGAAACAGCAACCCACTCGCTCTTTTAGGCTTTGATGCAGTCAATGAACGAAAATAATGCCGGATTGCCGTACGAAGTGCTTGTATAAACGCATCATTTTGATTCTTCGCTTTTCCTTTTCCCGTCGTCATATAACTGGTAGAATCTTCCCATGCAGATCTTTTTACATGCTCGGGTGCGGAAAGAAAATAACGAAATTTTATATACAATGTGCCATTTTGCACTTGCTCTGCATAAGGAATTAACTTACCTGAAAGGTGTTGTGCAATAGGTGTGATTTTTATGTTATCGTGTACAGCGCGAAGCTTATCTCCTGGAATATAGGTAAATCGGTATCCAAAGATCATTCCAGCAAAAATCTCTTCCGCTTCTTTACGCACACGTTCAAGAGCCATAGTATACAATTCTTTTTGTGTTGCTCCAGCCCTTATGGTTCGTTCGCCTGGAATATTATACATGTACGTAGCAAACTCCCCACTCAATACTTCTTCTGTGTAAGGAACTCCCCACAATGATAGATTTATTGCAAATAGAATGATAAATTTCCATCCCATCATCTTTTATTTACTATCGGTATTTATTAAACAATCTTTGGATAGGATTAATATTTAAGCGTACATAAAAGTAAAGTAAAGCCCACGCAAATCCGGCAAGATGAGTCAAATGTGCAATATTTGATCCTCCACGTAATTGCGAAAAAACCTCAATACCAGTATAAAGCAATACAATGTTTGCTGCTTTTATAGGAAAAATACCGAAAATAAAGATACGTGCATCTGGATACAACACTGCAAAGGCAAGCAACACCGCAAATACTGCACCAGAAGATCCAGCTAGTCGAATAGCCCCTCCTCCCAACATAGTATAAGAAAAAAAGGAAAACACCCCTGCTAAAAATCCAATGAGCAAGTAAAATAATAAGAATTCCCAACTCCCCAACACCCGCTCAACCTGCATACCAAAAAAATACAGTCCCAACATATTAAAGAAAAGATGGAAAAATCCATAATGTATAAAGAAATATGTAATAAATTGCCATAATGCTCCACGCAATATCATCAAGGGACTCATACTGAGAAAGAAAAGCAGATAGCGCCCTGCAAAAGATGTAATAACATACACTCCCACATTGATACCTATAAGAATGGTAGTAATGTTATACTGCCTATAAGGGAAAGGACGTTGTAACATCTTACGTAATGGTTGCACTCTTCATTATTACGAAAAGAACAGAGAAAAGTCAACTAGAATGCCAAAAAACACATGGATTGATCATTATTCGAAATTAGCTTTCTCACAAGGTTATGCAGCTCGATCTGTATTTAAACTACAAGAAATAGCTGCCCACCATTTCCCTCCCCTATCGGGATCGCATATTCTGGACATAGGAGCAGCTCCTGGATCATGGTCTCAGTTTTTTGCACACAAGACTGGAGAAAAAGGATTAGTCATTGCAGTAGACCCCCGAGAACTGCGTATTACCCCCTTACCTACTCATATTATCTACATAAAAGCAAATGTTCATGATTCAGCCCTTGAAAAAACACTTGAGAAATTTTCCCCCTTTCATATTATAGCAAGTGATGCCGCTACCAATACTACAGGCATAGCGTACAAAGACAGTCATGACTCATTTACATTGGCATATAGCACCTTGCGCATAGCACGAACATTGCTTAAACGCAAAGGTCTGCTTCTTATAAAAATATTTGAAGGAGCTTCTTTGCTAGATTTTCAAAAAAGACTCAGTACAGATTTTTCCAATATCCGCATAATTAAACCTCACGCAAGCCGATCGAGATCAAAAGAACGATATATTCTTGCTTGTAAGAGATAACACGCTATACACCACAAGCCTTTTTGCCATTCATAGTATGCTACGCTATGATGAAGTATGTACATCCTCTCACTTATTATAGCAATACTGATTTCTGCCTGTAGTCCAACAATCAGCGAACGACGTACATATGCTCTTGGAACATTTATCACGATAAAAATATATCAACAAAATATACCCGCTTCTGTGTGGAATAAAGTTTTTGAATACATAGAAGATGTCGAACAACGGATGAGCGCTTCCACGAAAGAAAGCGAACTAATAAAACTTCAGGAACTGTCAGGCAAAACAGCAATAAGAGTGTCAGCTGATGTGTATTCATTACTTCAGAAAGGGAAACAGATTTCACTACAAACAAATGGATTGTTCAATATAGCAATTCTCCCTCTCGTACAATTGTGGGATATCACCGCAGCTCACCCCAAAGCACCTCAAAGGGAACAGGTTATCAACATACTTCCGTTATTAGATTTTAATAATGTTAAATTGTTACCTAAACAAAAAGTCCTTCTCAGTCAACCTGGAATGGGAGTCGACCTTGGTGGTATCGCAAAAGGATACATCGCAGAACAGATCGCATATCTTTTAAAGAAAGAGCATATATCATCTGCACTTATAGATCTTGGAGGAAACATTCATGTAATAGGAACAAAACCGGATAAACAACCCTGGATCATTGGCATTCGTGATCCACAAGGAAACATGTCACAAATAATCGGCACTGTTAAAGTAACAGATGGATATTCAATGGTTACAAGTGGAGCCTATGAGCGTTATTTTATGCAAGATGGAATACGTTATCACCATATTTTTGACAGCCAAACAGGATATCCTGCAGAAAGTGATTTGGAAAGTGTAACAATAGTAACCAAAAATGGAACTCTTGCCGATGCATTATCTACCGCTTTCTTTGTAGCAGGCAGTCAACAGAGTATAAACTTGGCAAAAAAATTTAGCACTATTGGTTATATTCTGGTATTAAAAAATAAGAAAATTCTTTACAGTCCTTCGTTAAAAATGTCTTTTATTTTGCGTAATACAACTTATACAGCACAAACATATCCATAATATATTCCGGGATCCCGTAAATAAAACGATTACCACATTTCATACCATAGTCTATGTTCTTTACATTTCATAATAATTTCTATACATTTACAAAGGCATGGCTTTTCAGTGTTCAGTGTGTGGAGTTCTACAACCAAAATGGTTTGGCAAATGCCCACAATGTGGACAGTGGAATACTGCAACTGAATCAGTTGATCCAACTAAGAAAAAATCAAAAATGCATGTATATTCCTTGCAAGATAAAACAGATTCTTCTGAGCAAGTAATTAAAACAAATATACGAGAACTTGATCGCGTGTTAGGAGAGGGGATGAGTAAAGGATCCTCAATACTCTGCGGTGGACCTCCTGGCATTGGAAAATCTACGCTCATGTTGCAATTGGCGTCTGCGGCAAAAATAAAAACACTATATGTAACAGGAGAAGAAACACTGAGTCGTATCAAACAACGAGCTATACGATTGAATGTACATAAAGACTCATTCTTAATCAGTATGGACACCTTACTACCACTGATTATTACTGCTTGCGAAGAAAAGAAACCAGAACTACTAATTGTAGATTCCATCCAAACCATTCATGATGAAGAACTAAACGGTAGTGCGGGATCGGTCGGACAAATACGACATTGTACACACCGCCTTATTGAGACATGTAGAACATTGTCAATTATTCTCATATTAGTAGCTCATGTAACTAAAGAAGGAGAAATAGCTGGCCCAAAAATTCTTGAACACTTAGTCGATATTGTTTTGTTTTTTGATCAAGGTGATATGGATTTGCGCTTTTTGAGAAGTAGTAAAAATCGTTTCGGAACTACTCATGAAGTAGGTCTTTTCATTATGGATGCACACGGTTTGCAAGCAGTACAGGATCCTTCGGTGTTTTTTCTTGTACGAAGAAAAGGGCCTCCTCCTGCTGGCGTAATATCTGTTCCCATATACGAGGGATCTCGTGTTTTTATGGTAGAAATACAATCTCTTATCGTTCCCGCTTCTTCTTTGTCGCGTATTTATTCTGATCGCATCGATCCTCGGAGGGTTTCCCGTATGGCGGCTGTACTGGAAAAATATCTCGATATAACCCTTTCAAATAAAGATATATATATAAATGTAGCGGGAGGTATTACCATTCAAGATATCGGAGTAGACGTGGGCATATGTTTAGCTCTGTACTCTGCATATCAATCAGTCCCTGTTCCTGAAAAAACTACTGCATTTGGCGAAATAAGTCTTGCAGGAGAAATAAGACCTACTGCATTTACGAAACAAAGAATGCATACCGCCAAGGATATGGGCTTTTTGACTTGTATTGTGCCTTCGGATCTTGATACAACTCATACAAGTGCTTCCTCTTTAACAGAATTAATCCATATAGCTTTCAGCTCTCCTCACACAGCAAAAAAATAATATTAAGAAAACAGCAAGGGAAGTGCAACAAATGTACCAATAGCACTTCCCAATGAAGAGAAAAAGAACACAAGCAATGTGCGCGTTGCCCGATTTTTAAAAAAACCGCGTATAGTTTTTACATCTCTTTTTATGTTTGAAAAATCACGCGTCCGGGGAGGACGAATCCATAATTGTACAAATCCACTTACAAATCCTACCCCTATTGTTGGGTTCAAAGAAGTAATCGGAGCACTTAAAAATGAGGAGATTATAGTAAAAGGATGAGCATATGCAATCAAAGCACCAATAGCCGAAAAAGTACCATTGATTAACACCCATTTCCCAACATTTCCCCATACTCCTTCCCATTCATTGTTAAGGAACCCGCTAGCAATGAGGGCTATCACCAGTATAGGAATCGCCCATCCTAGAACACGCCCCATCATACCTCGAGGAGGGACATATGACAAGTTTTCAAGATTGATAGTAGCCTCTTTTTTATGTAAAGATTGTATATATTTCACTACTCCTTCCACGTGCCCAGCACCTAATACCGCTACCACTTTTTGAGAAGAAACATTATATAGCTTTTGTGCTATATATTGATCACGCTCATCGATTAATATAGCCTTAATGCGTGGGAGATATGAACTCAATTCATGAAGCATGGTATCAAGTTCATTCTGCTCAGTTAGAGAAGTAATTTTTTCTTGGTTTATCGCATCTGAAGAGAATATAGAAGCAATTATTGTAGCTAACATTTTCCATTTATCAAAAAAACTCGAGAGGCGCCATGCTCTTCTTAAGGTAACAGTGATCTCTCTATCACATAATTCCCATGTAATATCTAACTTACGCGCAGCTTCAATAGCTGCCTGCATATCCTTGCCTGGAGTTACTTTGCCCCCGATACGTTGCTGAAAAGAAGAAAGCAAAAGCGATGCTAGTAACAACATAACTTTTCTTTGTCGAAATACTTGAATAATATCTGTTTGACTCCATTGACGTTCTTGCGTAAGATTTTTAAATCTTTGCTCGTCAAGTTCCACGCATACACAGTCAGGATGCTGGGATGCAATAGTTTCTTCTACTTCTTTCACACTTGCAAGCGATACATGTGCTGTCCCTACAAAAATATATTCTTTTTTATCAATTATCACTGTTTTTATCATAACTTTTTCAATGCCTTACGAAATCGACTTTCCAGTTGATACATACCAGGAAAATCACTCCCAGGGATCATTCCCCCTCCCATATGCACATGTCCACCTCCCTCTCCAATATCCTTTAACGCATAGTAAATAATTCCATCACTGGGAAAATCTTTATCCTCACTTCTGACAGAAATACGGTAATCTTTCCCTTGCTTGGTAACTGTTACCGCCACCCGGACCTCTTGTAAAGTAAGAAAATAATCAGTAACAAGAGCTTGTACTTCTGACGTACATGATTTCCTAATGACAATAAATACCATAGATCCGAATAGTTTGTAAGATCGTATTGCTTCTTTAAAGACCCCCAAATCTTTCACAGAAAGTGAGTTTTTTAAAATACTACTGGATAATTCCCAATCAGCCTGAAAAAACAAATTTGAATATGCTTTTAGATCTATAGGGGACACTCCACGTGTCATAAATGCAGTATCCATCATAATGCCCATTAACAATGCGGTAGCTAAGTTTTTATCAATTAAAACCTTTTCTTCAAAAAAATACTCCCATATAATGGTTGCGCATGAACCATAATCAACTCGAACATCACTAAACATATAAGGAAATGGTCCATTCCGATTATGATGATCAATAAGAATTACTATATCCCCTACAGAAGATATGGTGGGAATGCCATCTACTGCTATAATTTGAGCCGATGTATAATGCTGAAGATCTTCAATACTGTGCGCTTGTATTGATAACTGCTGCATTGCCTTATTCAAAGAAAAACTCTGTATTGTTCCATGGTAACATACCGTAGACTCAATTCCATACGTATCGAGCAAACGGGCTAATCCATATGCAGACACCAATGCATCATGATCGGGGAAATCATGTGCTTGAATAAGTATTGATTTATCAGTTTTTAATGTCTTTAATAGCTTTCTAAAACTATTCACTCTTTGAGTTCTCCATGCTTTGAAGCATTATATGATAGCGTGCAAGCTTTGTTTCAAAAAATCCCTGAGTATCTCTTGCAATCGCGTTCTGGTATAATGCATGTGCTAATGCCTTCTTATTATTTTGATCATAATAAATAGCAAGATAAACACTTACTTTTATTTTATCAGCGTTTTTCCTCAATTTTCGTAATCTAAGTCGTACTCTATCTGGACTTTCTTCCCCAAGATAAAGTCTAGCAAGAGAATAAAAAGGATCTGTTACCACTACATTTTTTAAATTGCTTTCTAAAAAGTCTTTTGCTTTTGCTTTTTTCCCTTCCCATTTCCAAGAAGCAGCTCCCAACAAAAGATATTCATAATACCCTTCTTTTTCATATGCCTTCTTAAACCAAGGAGCTGCCGCTACGTATTGTCCTTGTAAATACTGTGCTATTGCATATGCTGCATAAGCTGGATAATAATCTGGACGTAAATTAAGAGCCTTTTGGTAGTCCTGAGCCGCAGAGAAAGCATTATCCAACATATCGTATGCCCTTGCACGATACACATACCCAATAAAGGTTTGAGGACTCTTAGTAATAAATATGTCATAATCATCTAATGCCTTGCGATACTCCCGAAGTTCCATATAGACTTGACCCCGATCAAGGTAATTCCACGGAAATTCGGGAAGCAAACGAATTGCTCGCGTAAAATCAGCTGCTGCTGGCCTTAACGCATTTTGATGTATACGAGATAACGCCCGATCCATATAGAGAAACGGATCATCCGATTTAAAATCAATAACTTTATCAAAAGTTCTTTCTGCTTCCCCGTATTTTTTTGTATATAATAATACATTGCCGAGTCCACGTAGCGCAATATAATTTTTCTCCCTACGCAAACTTTCTTCAAATGCCTGCCTTGATTCTTTGTATTTTCTTTCTTCAAGAAAAACTTCTCCCAAACTCGCATATACCTTAGCTTGTTTATGTGTCTTAAGAATCTTTTTTAGATATTTTTCCGCAAGAACAAAATCACTCTCTTTTTCTGCAATAAGCGCACGTAAATAAATTGCATTAACCTGCTGTGGTTCCTTTTCTATCCATATGTCAAGCTCGCTTCGTGCTTTGGCTATCTGCCCATTAAAAAGATATGCAAATACCGTAAATACCTCTTCCTGTCTGAAAGCTGCAGCCGTATCATCGTTGACTCCTTGCTCTTGGACAAAGCGCGCAAACTTATCTAACTCTGCTGCAAAACTTGCACTTGAAAATTTCCTTTGTCCTAAACGCTGTGTGAATTTTTGTGCATCTGCTTGCACCCGTCGTCTCTGTAAAGAGACATCAGCGCTGACACAGGAACTGTATAGGAGAATACTAAAAAAAACGATTAAAAGTCTCATCAATATATAAAAAGTTCTAACATGTACGTAGTAATAACGCAATAGTAATAGTTTCTTGTATTTTAAACAAAGAATATATAATATAATAGACTCGGTGCATGAAAGAATCAAAAAATGGTACCTTTTAATTCCTCTCATCTACATAGCAATCATTATTGGACTGCTTTTTCTGCAATTTTCAGGTACGCTAATTGTCCATCGCTCTCTTAAATCTCTTACTATGCGCGGTACACTTATTCCTGGAGTTGATGAAACAAGCACACAACTAAGCGCAGTACATATGGAATTCGATGGTATCCAATTTATCTTTTCAAAAGAGTCTAGCCTTTTGTTAACATCAGAACAAAATATCTATGTAGTACCCATTGTTTCTTATCGAGAAACCCATAAATCCATTTCAATTCAATTTAAACGTGGCATAACACTTGACTTTATAGAAGACTCAAAAGATCACTTAAAAATCACCTTAAATATACCAAAACTTCCCACAAGTATCACAAAAATTTCCATTCCTTATTTTTTACTGCCTGGGGTTAAAACAGAAGAAAAAAACCATTCGGCAGAAATAGTATCATTGAAATATCGAGACAATGATTATATTCTCATGTTGCCACCCGGCACTATTATCGACAGTCAAGAAAATCGGTTTTCAATACCTATTGGATATGGGAAAAGCATCATTCGTTATGCACGAACAAGTGGAGAATTTAACCGATCTGATCCTCAAACTATTTTGTCAGAACTGCCTCGCACATCTGCAACAGTATTTCGTCAACAGGTAAGCTCATTTTTAGAGAAAGCTTACCTGGGATGGAATGAGGAACGTTATAATGGTGGATCTGGAACATGGCAGATGTATGGAAATGCCACATCCTCGTTTCAAGAATCTATTCTGATCGCATTTCTTGCCGAATCATGGAAACATGATAACAATACATATACTATCGCATATAATAAGATGCAACGGGCTGCTTCCCTTCATCCAGAACTATTATCTATCCTTTCAGCCCCTTATTTGGGATCATTACGAGATATTATGTCGCGCACATCTACTGCGGATATTCGTAAAAGCAGAAAGATTTTGGAAAAAATAAAATCACGTGACACCAGTATCTTTGATGACTTTTCATTCCTTTCTTTTATCACATACCGTGCCGATCAAACTGTTCGCAAAGAATTAGCATCTTTTCTCCCTTTTCTTGATTATCGCAGTGTCTCCATTCCTACATCCGTGGGATTGCTTGCTTGTTACTTAAAAAAAGAAAATACATTAGACAGTATTTCTTCCTGGCTAGAACGATTTCGCCCTATTGTAGAGGAAATGCTTCTACCCAAACTTATTCGTATTAAAGAAGGTGTGTTTATTGAAACTTCACCCAACGAAATCAATGTACGCCTTTCCGTTATTGCTGGTAGTTTCATTAAAGAAATAGGAGATCGAGAACAAAACAAAATGCTGTCGGAAATTGGAAGAACTCTTATACTCTCTGGAATATATCTTGCTGATGAAAACGGATTCATTCCTTACACCATTTTTATTGGAACTGCTACCGCAGAACAAAGCGAATATAGATTTGGGCCAGAAGAAATCTACTCATACATTGCAAATAATCCTTATCTTCCTTCTTTTACTAATTTAAAAAACTACTTTACACTCCCTACATGGATTTTAACTATTAGCAAAATAACACAAATAGAAAAAAACGAACAAACATTTTCGATTGTATTTCGTACAACACCTGAGCGAACACATTATATTATACTGCAAGGAATTTCCTCGTTTACTCGCTTAACTCTCTTTGGACGTGAATGGCGTAATGATCCAGGATTTGAATCCTATGTGCGTGGTCGGCACTATAATGCAACAACAAAGACTCTTATGATAAAATATAATGATGTGATTCCAGAAAGAAGAATGACGATCTTTTTTTAAATATGCAATTTTCCACTCTTATGACACAGTTATCTCGCCCTTGTAAATTTTATTTTATACGACATGGAGAAAGCATGGCAAACAAAAACCATCAGGTACAAGGAAAAGAAGAAAGCCCCCTCTCTCCTCTCGGGTTATCCCAGGCACAGGAAACAGCACAATGGTTTAAAGATAAGCATATTAATTGCATTTTTTCATCTCCATTAAAGCGTGCATATCAAACCGCCTCTATCATAGCCGAACAGTTGGATATTAAAGTACAAAAAAAGCCTATTATGCAAGAATTAGATACTGGAATTTTAAGTGGATTATCATTTAAGCAAATTAGAACAGATTATACGCATCTTTGGAAACACTTTCTACTACATAGTTGGGAAGGAATTCCTCAGGCAGAGTCGATTAAAAGCTTAAGAAAAAGGGCACTTGCCATATGGCAACTTTTGCTACGTCATCACCAAAACACTCCTCTATTAGCTGTAATGCATGAAGGAATTCTTCAGTGGATATTAAAGGTAACTTTCTGCACCAAAGAGAAGCAGTGGATGCCGCTATTTCAAATAGAGAACTGTGGAATTTTTCTCTTTTCTGCTCATCCCATTATGTTTAAAAAACAGCGATCATACATCGGAACCTGGAAATTGCTTAACCACAAAGCATATCGATTTTCTGAATAATCTGATGAACTGAAATCCCTAGATATGTCGCAACTTCTTCCCCTTTCCCAGACAGTCCAAATCGTTCAATAGATATAATGTGCTCTCGTGGAGTAAAATCTTCCCATCCCTGTGCCACTGCAGCTTCTACCACCAGTACAGGAGCATTTTCTGGAATTAACTCCTTTCTTCGCAACGATTGACGCAAGGCATTAACATCACTTACAGCTACAACACGAATCGGTACACGAGATCCTTTAATTGCGTTCAAGGCAAGTGATACTTCCGATCCAGTAGACAAAATAACAAGCTGAGGAACCGCAGTCGGCTCATGTACTATGTATCCCCCATCACGCATGTGTTCGCACCATTGTGAATCCCATTTCTTATACACAGGAAGTCCTTGCCTGCTTACCACAATACAGGTAGGACCCCTAGATTCTAAAGCCATCAGCCATGCTTGTGTTGTTTCTTCTGCATCCGCTGGACGCAATACTTGTAGTCCCGGAATAGCACGCAAAGATGCCAAATGTTCAATCGGTTGATGGGTGGGTCCATCTTCTCCTACGTATATGGAATCATGACTAAACAAAAAAATTGTGGGAATCCGCATAAGTGCCGCAAGACGAATACTGGGACGCATATAATCGCTAAAAACAAGAAACGTTGCGCAAAACGCTTTAAATCCTCCATATATCACTATTCCATTGGTAATAGCTGCCATACCATGTTCGCGCACACCAAACCGGATTGTTTTCCCTCTTCGGTTTTTTGCAGAAAAATCTGTATGTTCAGTAATGTTGGTCAAGTTTGAAGCAGCAAGATCAGCAGATCCACCCACCAAATGAGGAACGAGAGACGATAGCGCCTGCAACATTGTATTGCTTGCTTTTCGTGTAGAAATCGATTCTTTTTCTTGAAATTTAGGAATACCTAAATAGCGCAATGTGTCGCCAATTTCATTATTCTGTCGCTCTTTCCATTCTGCCAATAATCCTGGATTTTCTATCCCCCATTGATCAACCTTTTCTTGCCAATCATGTTCGGCAACTTCTCCCATTTGTGCATGATGCGTAAAAAACTCTTTTACTATTTGTGGTACAAAAAATAATGTATCTGTAGGCATTTGCAATCGAAGCTTTGTGGCTCGTACTTCTTTTTCCCCCAAAGGAGCACCATGAGTAGACGCAAGCCCCTCTTTCTCCGCAGATCCTTTTGCAATCACGGAATGAAGAATTATAAAACTCGGCTGTGATTTATTTTCTTTTGCCGCTTTAATCGCTGCACGTAATGATGTAAGATCATATGGGTCTGCTTCCAAAACTTGCCATCCATAAGCTTGATATCGAGCTCTGCTATCTTCAGTAAAGGTGATATCCGTGGACCCATCAATGCTTATGTTATTCGAATCATAAAAAAGGATAAGATGCCCCAAACATAAATGTCCTGCCAAAGAACTTGCTTCTGCACTCACCCCTTCCATAAGACAACCATCTCCAGCTAATACATATGTATAATGGTGGATGATAGAAAAGCGAGCTGATAGCATTGATTCTGCAATAGCAAATCCAACTGCATTAGCAATGCCTTGGCCCAACGGTCCTGTTGTTGTCTCTACACCTTCTGTATGTCGATATTCCGGATGTCCTGGTGTTTTAGAATGTATATGTCGGAACTGCTTAATATCTTCAATGGTAAGATTGTACCCACTTAAATGAAGCAACGCATACAACCACATCGAACCATGTCCCGCTGATAGCACAAATCGATCGCGATTATACCAATAAGGATTGCGAGGATTGTATTGTAAAAGTTCTCCGTACATATATGCACCAAACTCAGCCATCCCTAAAGGCATTCCAGGATGTCCAGAAGATGCAGTCTCAATAGCATCCATGGTTAATATACGGACTGTATGTGCTATAGTGCTTAACAAATCTTGATTTAAACACATATCATTTCTCATGTTACTTGACCATATCAAAAATCAAAAGGAATATAAAGTATGTATACGATTGCAGTTCTTCCAGGAGATGGTATAGGTCCCGAAGTAATGAAAGAAGCTATTAAAGTGCTACGTGTTATAGGGGATCTAGATTCACTCGTGTTTTCTTTTCAATATGCAGATGTGGGAGGGTGTGCTATCGATAAGCATGGAGAAGCACTTCCTCGAGAAACCGAAGATTTATGTTATAAAGCGGATGCAGTGTTGTTCGGCAGCGTAGGGGGCCCAAAGTGGGATAAGCTTCCTCCTAACCAACAACCAGAACGCGCTGCACTACTCGCATTAAGACGCAAACTCTCACTTTATGCAAATTTGCGCCCAGTTATCATCTATCCACAACTTGCCCGGCTATCTCCTCTTCGCTTAGACATTGCTCAAAAATCATGTGATATTCTTATCATTCGCGAATTGAGTAGTGGTATATATTTTGGTATGCCCAAAAAACGAAGCAAAAAAGAAGCTATTGATACTATGTACTATTCTGCAGAACAAATAAGGCGTATCGCACATCTTGCGTTTCAGGCCGCAACAACAAGAAATAAAAGTCTATGCTCAGTAGATAAAGCTAATGTGTTAGAAACAATGGTACTATGGAGAGAGATTATAGAAGAAGTATCATCAGATTACCCACATGTCACTTACACACATCTCTATGTTGACAATGCAGCTATGCAGCTTATCAAGGATCCTTCGCAGTTTGACGTATTACTTTGTGGAAACTTATTTGGAGATATTCTCTCAGACGAAGCTGCCATGATAAGCGGATCAATGGGATTACTACCCAGTGCGAGTCTTTCCACTAAAAGTTCTCCAACAGGATCTTTCGGTTTGTATGAACCAGCAGGAGGATCTGCTCCCGACATTGCAGAAAAGGGTATTGCAAATCCAATGGCCCAAATTCTCTCTGCTGCATTAATGCTTCGCCACAGCTTTAAAAAAAACAAACTAGCCATAATTATCGAACGTGCTGTCCAAGAAACTCTAAAAATTAAACTCCCTGCTGATCTCTGCACCCAAAAAGAATGTGCAGCAACTACAGTGGAAATAGGCAATACTGTTGTTGAAAAAATAAGAGAAATTTTTCCCCATTCTTTTCCTAAATAAATTTTCATTCTTATTTACAAATATGAGTATTTATAGTATGGTCAAATATACTGTGAAAAAATTATTCCTATATCCAGGACAAGGATCTCAATATCCCGGAATGGGATTGGATTTATATTATCACAATCGTAATGTGAAGGACTTATTTGCGATTGCTTCGGATGTTCTTCATACAGATGTTGTGAAGCTTTTAGAAAGTGGTACAGAACATGATCTTATGCAAACCGACAGAAGCCAAGTTCTTATTATGTTAGTAAGTCTTTCGGCCAGTCAAATATTACGTGAGAAAAATATAAATAGTGACGCATGTGCTGGGTTTAGTTTAGGGGAATACGCCGCTTTGGTTGATGCTGGAGTGTTAAAAACAGAAGACGCATTTCACATCGTGCATGAACGTGGCAGATGCATGGAACATAATAGCAGAAAATATGATCAAGACAACCAAAAAGCAGGCATGGCTGCTGTCATTGGAAAATCTTTTGAAGAAGTAAAAATATTACTACATAATGCCACTATTCAGGATATATATTGTGCAATAGCAACTAGTCCATTACAAACATCTATAGCAGGGACTGCAGTTGCACTAACAAAAGCGCAAACATTCTTTCGCGAAAAAGGATTGAAATTCATTCCTTTAAAAGTGTCTGGGCCATTTCATACCCCCCTTATGGAGGAAGCTGCTGATACGTTTCGTAATGTTTTAAACTCGTTTGAGTTTTTTGATCCTCAAAAACCTGTATATTCTAACGTACATGGAAAACAAGTACATACAGGATCTGAAATAAAAAAGTTATGTGTTGCACAACTTATCTCTCCCGTATTATGGGTTGAAGAAGAAAAAACTATTATGGATAATGGATACAATACCTTATATGAAACAGGTCCAGGAAAAACGCTTACTGGGTTATGGCATTCCTTTACAAAAGGAATCTCACAACATAAAGTAATATGCAGAACCATGGGAACTTTAGAAGAAATAAGGAGTATAACTCATGATGCTTAGAGAAAAAACCGCTATCGTCACTGGTGTTTCGAGAGGAATTGGATTTGCTATTGCTACTGAATTTCTTCGCAATGGTGCTACAGTATTCGGCATAAGTCGACACACCTCAGAATCCGTTGATAGACTTCTTGATTTGGCTGCTGAACATAATTCACATTTTTTCTTCAAGCAAGCAGATGTAAGCAACGAAAAAGATGTCAAACAAGCGTTTGAAAGTATCCTTAATGATACTAACAAGTTAGATATTTTAGTAAATAATGCGGGAATAACACAAGATTATCTCATTGTTAAAATGAAAAAAGAACAATGGGATGCTGTATTGCAGACAAATTTAAACAGTCTTTTTCTTATGTGTAGAGAAGCAACAACTCTTATGATAAGACAAAAAAGCGGGTCTATTATTAACATTAGCTCCATCGTTGGGATTATTGGCAGCTCTGGACAAACAAACTATGCCGCCTCAAAAGCAGGTATAATCGGGTTTACAAAGAGCCTTGCAGTAGAAGTAGCAAAACGTAATATTCGGGTCAACGCAATAGCTCCTGGATATATAAAAACAAATATGACAGTACACATGACGGAAGAACAATGCCAAACTATACTAAATAAGATCCCATTGAACCAAATAGGTTCACCAGAAGATGTCGCTTATTCCTGTGTGTTTCTTGCTTCCGACTACGCTTCATATATAACTGGTCACGTATTACATGTAACAGGTGGAATGGGTTCATAAATGATAGAAAAAAAGAAAAGAGTAGTTATTACCGGAATGGGAATTATAAGTCCCATAGGCAATAATCTACAAGAATTTTGGGAAAACTTAAAGAATGGGAAGAGCGGAGTAGCTCCCATTACACGCATAAAAAAAGATACACATATTACAAAGTATGCTGCGGAAGTAAAAAACTTTGATACAATTCATAACTTATCCATCAAAGAACAGAGGCGCTTGGACTTATTTAGTCAATATTCGCTTGCCGCATCGAGACAAGCAATACAGCATGCTAATATCACCACCACCTCGGTGGATCCAGACAGAATAGGAATAGTTTTAGGAATAGGTATTGGAGGATTCAGCACTATAGAAGAAAGTTATATAAAGTACTTACCCTCATTGACCTTAGCGCATGAAAGTACTGATCCCAAGACAGTAAACATCAGTCCTTTTACCATCCCCAAGCTCATCGCAAATATCGCTTCATCTAATATCGCCATCGATATGGTATTTAAAGGTCCTTGCTATGCCTTGGCCACTGCATGTGCTTCAGGAACTGATGCCATTGGCAATGCAATGGAACATATTCGTACGGACAAAGCCGATATCATTATTGCAGGAGGAGCAGAAGCCCCCATTACACATCTAGCAGTTGCTGGATTTAATGCATTGCACGCACTCAGTACCAAATTTAGCGACAATCCTACTATCGCATCTCGCCCCTTCGACAAAGACCGAGATGGATTTGTAATAGGGGAAGGAGCGGGCATTCTTGTATTAGAATCATATGAACATGCAAAAGGAAGAAACGCACCAATTATCGCAGAAGTACTAGGAGCTGGAATGACTTGTGATGCATATCATCAAACCGCACCTCATCCAGAAGGAGAAGGAGCTACACGCTCCATGCAGCTTGCGCTTTCTCACTCTGATATTCCTCCCTCTGACATCGATTATATTAACGCTCACGGTACTTCTACTCCATTAAATGATATCGTAGAGACAAAAACTATAAAAACTGTATTTGGAGCATATGCTCACAAGGATCTTAAGATTTCATCTTCGAAATCAATGACAGGACACTGCATTGGTGCAGCAGGGGGGATTGAAGCTATTGTATGCGCACTATGCATTCAAAATAACTTTATTCCTCCAACTATTAACCTTGACAATCCTGATGACCAGTGTGATCTTAATTATATTCCTAATAAAGGGGTGCACCAAAATGTACAAACCACTTTATCCAATACATTTGGGTTTGGAGGACATAACGGTACACTCATTCTTCGCACGCCTACATAATAAAATATAGGCAACTATAACTTATAGTCAGCTTCCGTAAACAGATATAATCTGTCAAGTTAATTAAATGTATCTATTCTTCAGGTGAAAATTCGTCTTTTTCTGCACCACAAACGGGACAAACCCAATCTTCTGGTAAGTTTTCAAACGCCACACCTGGTGGAATATCAGAATCAGGATCGCCTTCTTCTGGATCATAAATATACCCACATATATTACATACATACTTACCCATATTAACCCCTTAAATTTAAAAATTCCTCTTTTATTTAAACATATTATTCTAATTTTTTACAAGCTTTCAAAAAGATAAACGATTAAATTCAATTGCCCAGTACTATTCTGAGCTATGAATAAAAATATTGACGCTAAGAAAAGTACACAGTATAATAAAAGATGCCACTTGAGGAAATATTATACACATTTGATGATGTTACGATTCAACCCGCTTATTCAAAAATTCTTCCTTCCGATGTATCTCTACAAACTTCACTTACTCCTGATATTACTTTAAACATACCACTTATTTCTGCAGCTATGGACACCGTCACCGAATCTCCTCTTGCCATCGCAATTGCCGAAGAAGGTGGAATTGGTATTATCCACAAAAATATGAGCATAGAAGAACAAGCAGATGAAGTACGAAAAGTAAAAAAGTTCATCAGTGGCGTGGTTACAAACCCTATCACCGTAACCCCAGACAGCACAATCAGTGATTTAAAACAAATCCGAACTGCACATAACATTTCAAGCATGCCAGTCGTAGAAAAAAAAATATTGATGGGTATTATTACCAGTCGAGACATTAGATTTGAACAAGACCCTCATTGTCCCGTACATAGATTAATGACACCAAAAAAACACCTTATCACTGTATCTCCTGATACAGCCCAGTCCCAAGTGATTAAACTATTTAAAAAGCATCGAATAGAAAAAGTACTTATTGTAGATGATAATTTTTCTCTTCAAGGAATGTATACGATAAAAGATATTTTACGTGCACAAGAAAAACCATATTCTTGTCGCTGCACAAATGGACAGTTACGTGTGGGTGCTGCAGTTGGTATAGACGACTTTGTTTACGATAGAGTAAGCGCCTTACTGGACGCACATGCCGATGTAATCGTAGTAGATACTGCGCATGGCCACTCACGTTTTGTTTTGAATACTATCGAAAAAATACGTACTCTCCATCCACATATACAATTAATTGGTGGAAATGTAGTTACCGGATCAGGCGCACAAGCCCTCGTAAATCACGGAGTAGATGCAGTAAAAGTTGGCATGGGATTAGGGTCCATTTGTACCACTCGTATTGTCACTGGAGTGGGAATTCCTCAAATATCAGCATTACAGGAAGTATCTCATGCATTAGCAGCGTACAACATCCCTATTATTGCAGATGGGGGTATTCGTTATTCAGGTGATATTAATAAAGCTATAGCAGCAGGTGCCTGGACTGCTATGATTGGGTCTCTTTTTGCAGGTACTCACGAAGCTCCTGGAGAAACTATTCTATACCAAGGACGATCATACAAAGAGTACCGTGGTATGGGGTCTCTTGCAGCCATGCAACAAGGTTCATCCGACCGCTATTTCCAAAACAAGAATACTACCAAATTGGTCCCTGAGGGCATAGAAGGGCGTGTTCCCTACCGGGGATCATTATCATCGGTAGTGCAACAACTACTGGGCGGTATTCGTGCAGGCATGGGATATACAGGGAGTCAAACCATTAAAGAATTTCGCACAAAAACTATTTTAAAGAGAATCAGCAATGCAAGTATTAAGGCCAGTCATGTACATGACGTATTCATTACCAAAGAGGCTCCCAATTATCATTTGGAATAAATATGAACTCGTTACGCGATGAATACATACTTATTATCGATTTTGGATCACAATACACAAAACTCATTGCGCGACGTTGTCGAGAATTACATGTCTTTTCTCGTATTGTTCCACACGATAAGCTTGCTTCCTGGCACAATCAAAAACCCAAAGGAATTATTCTTTCAGGAGGCCCCGGACACATCCAACAAAAAGAATTTCCCTATCTTGATACAGTCCCTTGTCCCGTTTTAGGTATATGCTTGGGCATGCATATTATTGTAAAGCATTTTGGTGGTATTGTTGCACATACCCATAAACAGGAATATGGGAAAACTGATCTACATATCAAAAACCCTCATCTACTTTTTCCCTCTAATCAAACACCTCTTTCCGTATGGATGAGTCATGGCGACTCCATAAAAAAACTCCCTCCTCAGTTTGATCTACTTGCGATAACAACAAATAATGTCCCTGCCGCTATATGCAATAAGAAAGGTAATTGTTTTGCTTTACAATTCCATCCAGAAGTCACTCATACAGAATCAGGAACACAAATATTACAAAATTTTATCTTTAAAATCTGTTCCTGCAGTGCTCAATGGAACATCTCTTCTATAAGCAAGGCACTTGTTAGTGAACTAAAGCATACTATTGGAACCGATAAAGTCCTATTAGGTATTTCTGGTGGAGTCGATTCTGCAGTCAGTGCGCTACTTCTACACAAGGCAATAGGCAAACAATTACATTGCATGTTTATTGATACAGGATTGCTGAGAAAATATGAAGCTAATTTTATAGTATCTCAGCTTTCTGCTTTAAACATACAAATACATCATGTAAACGCCCAAAATGCGTTTCTCAAGCCTCTACAAGGCGTCACAGAACCTAACAAAAAAAGAAAAATAATTGGGAACATATTTATCCGTACTTTCAAAAAAGAAAGTAAAAAATGGCATCGCCGTATTACATGGCTTGCCCAGGGCACCATTTATTCCGATGTCATTGAATCTGCAGGAAATCATTCTACCGCTCACATTATAAAACCACACCACAATGTGGGAGCTTTACCATCCAAGCTCCGGTTTCGTTTGATAGAACCAATTCGTGACCTGTTTAAGGATGAAGTTCGCACACTAGGAAGGGAATTGGGGCTTCTCCCATCCATTATACAACAACACCCTTTCCCCGGCCCTGGATTAGCAATAAGAATTATAGGAAAAATAACACCATTATATCTACGTATTCTTCGTGAAGCAGACACCATATTTATAGAAGAACTGAAAAAAGAAAATCTTTATCATACAGTTGATCAAGCCTTTGCTGTTTTTTTACCTCTACAATCTGTGGGAGTAACTGGTGATCAACGCCGTTATGCTTACACTATTGCGCTTCGTGCTGTACAAACAAAAGATTATATGACAGCCCAATGGGCTCCTTTGGAATATCCATTTTTACAAACAGTAAGTAGGAGAATTACGAATGAAATTCCCGAAGTAACACGTGTTGTCTACGATATATCAAGCAAACCTCCCGCCACTATTGAATGGGAATAACACAATCCTTTACATAATAAATTAAGTATTATATACTACTATTTTATTTAGGAGGTGTTATGAAAAAAATAAGTTTATTTCTTATGATACTTGTTCCTTTCATGGTATTCGCTTTTGGTACAGCGGAAACAGGAGGAATACAGAGCATTCATTTTCTCATCCCTGGAGGGGCGGGAGGAGGGTGGGACTCCACCGCACGAGGAGTGGGGAAAATTCTTACCGATACCAAGTTATTAGAACAAGCTTCTTACGAAAATATGTCGGGGGGTGGTGGAGGAGTGGCAATTGCACATTTGATCAATATAAAAGACTCAAATCAAGCTAAAAAAACGCTCATGGTTAATTCAACTCCTATTATTACTCGCTCTCTTTCTGCCGTCTTTCCCCAGTCTTTTCGCGATCTTATCCCTGTAGCCCGCATCATTTCTGATTATGGAACATTCGTAGTCCGTGATGATTCACCGTATACTTCGTGGAAGCAAATAGTAAATGATTTTCTTGCTAATCCAAATTCTATAAAAGTAGCAGGTGGGTCAGCAGTGGGAAGTCTTGATCATATTGTTGCTGCCTTGGCAATTCAAAAATCGGGAGGAGACCCCAAAAAACTCATATATGTAGCCTATGATGCAGGAGGAGATGCAATGACCGCTCTTTTATCCAGGGAAACAGAACTCTTGTCTACGGGACTAGGAGAGGCTTTGTCCCTTGCAAAAGAAGGAAAAGTACGCATATTAACTGTCACATCACCAGAGCGAATCGAAGGGCTTCCCAATATACCTACTCTCAAAGAACAAGGATACGATATCGTATTTGCGAATTGGCGAGGGTTCTTTGCGGCTCCAGGAACAAGTTCTCAGAAAGTAGCAGCTTATAACGCATTATTTGAAGCTATGTACAAAACTTCAGAATGGGAGACCTTACGCAAGCGAAATGGGTGGGGCAATGCTTATTTACCTGCTAAAGAGTTTAATAATTTTCTTATTGAACAAGAAACAGAAATCGGCACTTTAATGCGGACATTGGGATTTATTAAATAAACTCCCCAATGAATCAAGATATCAAAAATATCATTGGTGGCTGCTTTTTTCTTGCTCTTTCAATTATTTATGGAATATTAGCTTCTTCGATATCGTTATTTGTGGTGGGATCATCTCAGCTTTTCACCGCGCGAACTATTCCCCTCGCACTTAGCACTATCGGAACAGTTTGTTCATTCTTCCTCATTCTACCTTCTTTTATTCGCATATTGCGTACACGATTTACATATTCTCATCCCATAAAAAAACAAGAACATTCCAATCTAATTTCTCTCGGAAAATCTGTAGCTTTCTTTCTTTTACTGATGACAGCATACGCATTACTTTTTCAAATTCTGGGATTCATTATTGCTAGTACTGGACTGATTTATGCAGGAACACGTATTTTGGGAGAGCGGAAAATTATTCAACCCTTAATGATTTCCTTTGGTATTGTAATGGGATTTTGGCTTCTCATTTCATTATTTCTGGATATTTATTTACCCAGCGGATGGATTTGGGGTATATGATATGTGGGAAGGAATTCTTACAGGTCTAAGCACAGCATTTACTCCCTTTAATTTGCTGATGGTTATAACCGGCTGCGTCGCAGGAACCTTCATAGGGCTCCTGCCGGGGCTCGGCCCTATTACTGCGATTGCATTAATGATTCCCATCACGTTTGATATGAATCCCTCTTCTGGATTAATTCTCATGGCGGGTGTATATTATGGAGCAATATTTGGTGGATCAACATCTTCCATCCTCATAAACGCACCTGGTGTTGCAGGAACAGTGGCTACCACATTTGACGGATATCCACTCGCACAAAAGGGGCTTGCAGGAAAAGCGCTCACCGTAGCTGCATATTCTTCTTTTTTTGGTGGAACGGTAGGCGCAATTCTTTTATTCATTGCCTCTCCTGCTCTTACGCATGTTGCTACAAGTTTTCAGTCGGCAGATTACTTCGCACTTATGATTATGGGGCTTACTGCTGTAGCTGCTTTCTCCAGCAAAGGAAATTTTTTAAAATCTATTCTCATGACTGTTTTGGGACTCATGTTGGCCACAATAGGTACCGACCTTTCCACAGGTGTTCAACGTTTTGTTTTCGGTTCCATTTCTCTTGTAGATGGTATTAGTTTCTTACTTATCGCAATGGCAACTTTTGCAATTGGTGAGGTATTATTTAATATTTATAATGGAGAAAATATGACTAAACCTCAAAAAACAACTATGAAAAGAAAACTGGGAAAGTTGAGACTCTCTAAAGAAGAATTCAAAGAAATCACACCTACCATGGGTCGTTCTTCTATATTAGGATTCTTGGTTGGTGTACTTCCCGGTGCAGGTGCAACTATTGCAAGTTTTCTTGCCTACGGTTTTGAACGAAGCATCGCGCCAAAGGAAAAACAAAAAAAGTTTGGTTCAGGAAGCCTTCGCGGACTGGCAGCCCCTGAGACAGCAAACAATGCCGCATCGTCTGGCGCCTTTGTTCCTTTACTCACATTGGGTATTCCAGGCTCAGGAACCACTGCAGTTATGCTCGGAGCTCTGTTATCGTTTGGCATACAGCCTGGGCCTCGATTATATGTTGAGCATCCTGCAATATTCTGGTCGGTTATTATATCAATGTATATTGGAAACATTATTCTCCTTATACTCAATCTTCCTCTTATCCCTTATATAGCAAAGCTTCTTAATATTCCTCGGAAATATCTTTCTCCTCTTATTCTCTTTTTCTCCCTTATTGGTGTATATCTGGTTTCGTTCAATATTTTTGATATGTATCTTATGGTTATTCTTGCCTTATTATCTTTCTTTCTTCGTATTCTCGAGTTTCCCATGCCGCCACTTATGCTAGGATTTGTCTTAGGTGGTATGATTGAAGAAAACCTACGCCGAGCACTGCAAGTCAATAACAACTCATTCTCCTTTCTTTGGGAGCGTCCTATCACTTTTACTTTATTGATAGTTACAGTGTTTCTACTGACAATTCCTCTGCTAAGAAGGGTTTTAGCCAAGCGCTCTTAACACTATGTCCACTAAGAAATAACAATTCATAAAATAAGACTTTATGAATTGGAAACGTGGCACTTCTTAGATCAAATTTTTTGCTGCTTCTTCTGTATAATAAGCTTCTCAACTACTGTTGAATCTGCTAACGTCGAAATATCACCAAGCGATTCTACTTCATTTGCTGCTATTTTCCGCAATATCCGACGCATTATTTTTCCCGAACGTGTTTTAGGAAGTGCATTTGCCCATTGAATTACATCGGGAACAGCCAATCCTCCTATTTCCTTTCTCACTACGCCTCGTAATGTTTGCTGTAACTCATCGCTTGGTTCATACCCATCACATAGGGTCACATACGCATATATACCCTGCCCTTTGATTTCATGCGGACACCCAACCACTGCAGCTTCAGCAACCGACTCATGAAGAACCAAAGCACTTTCCACTTCTGCTGTTCCTATCCTATGTCCCGATACATTAATAACATCATCCACCCGTCCAGTAATCCAATAAAACCCATCCTTATCTCGTCGTGCCCCATCTCCCGTAAAATAATTTCCTGGATACGTGGAAAAATACATTTTTACATACCGTTCATGATCACCATAAATACTACGCATCTGCCCTGGCCATGACCGAGTAAGTACAAGGTTGCCATTTGCTTCCCCTTGTAATACATTACCTTTGTCATCTACTATTGCTGGCACATTACCGAAAAAAGGAAGTGATGCTGATCCTGGCTTCATATTCATCGCCCCAGGAAGCGATGTAATCATAATACCACCCGTTTCTGTTTGCCACCATGTATCAATAACAGGACACCTCTGTTTCCCCACAATGCGATAATACCATTCCCAAGCTTCTGGATTGATGGGCTCTCCCACAGTTCCCAAGACACGGAGAGAACTTCTATCTGTACATGTTACAAATTCATTCCCTCGTGCAATTAACGCACGAATAGCTGTAGGTGCTGTATAAAACACACTCACGCGATGCTTGTCTACAACATGCCAAAACCGTGAGGCGTCTGGATATGTTGGCACGCCTTCAAACATCAGAACAGTCGCTCCAGTGCTAAGTGGCCCGTATACAATATAAGAATGTCCCGTAATCCATCCCACATCCGCAGTGCACCAATACACATCATCTTCCCGATAATCAAATACATATTTAAACGTACATGCAGTGTATACCAAATATCCGCCACTACTGTGTACAATTCCTTTAGGCTTGCCAGTAGATCCTGAAGTATAAAGAATAAACAAAGGATCTTCCGCATCCATTTCCACTGCATCATACATATCTGAAGCTTTTTCCATTTGCTCATGATACCATACGTCCCGCCCTGCAACCCAATTAATATCCTGCTTACCTCTTTGTACCACCAATACTTTCTCAATTGAAGGAGTCTGGTGACATGCTTTATCTGCGTTAGCCTTTAAAGGAATATACCGCCCACCCCGAAGCCCCTGATCGGCTGTGATCAAGATCTTACTTTTCGAATCATTAATTCGCCCCGCCAACGATTCGGGAGAAAACCCCCCAAATACCACTGAATGAATAGCACCAATACGTGCACATGCTAACATACACACAGCTGCTTCAGGAATCATTGGAAGATAAATGCATACTCTATCTCCTTTTCGGACCCCTAGATCACTCAGCACGCTCGCACATTTGCATACTTGTCGATGTAATTCTGCATACCGTATAATTCGTGTTGGTTCATCTGGATTATCTGGCTCCCATATAATAGCAATTTTATCTGCCCGTTTTTGAAGATGTCGATCCAAACAGTTTTCACTGACATTGAGCGTTGCTTCTTCATACCAGCGAATTGTTCCTGTGTAAAAATCCCAATTCTGCACTTTAGTCCAAGATTTTTTCCACTGAACAAGTTGCTTTGCTTGTGTTTCCCAGAATAAATCTGAATCTTTTATCGATTGTCGATAGAAATCCTGATATTTTTTTTCATTGATATTCCATGAATATCCTGGCATATTATATACGGTTTTTTCTTCCATATCATATCCTCAACATAATATACAATACCTATGAATTTATGTACACTATACATCTTTTACGAAATATCGAATGCTCTTTTGTTGATAAAACACATATACTATGTTATCATACGCATAATAACGGTGCGGCAAATAATTACTATTACGTGCCTTGTGGACATTAAAATATGAAGTTAACAGAGGTCCTTAAAGGTCATAGCACAATTGTTACAGGTATTGGAGAAGATTTGTCTATTCGGAGAAAACTTATGGCATTTGGCATTATTCCTGGCTCTCTGACAAGAGTTCTTCAATCAAATAATAAAAATCTTATTTTACTGTCTGTCATGAATCGTGGTGTCATCATCGAAAAAACCATAGCACAGAATATAACCGTCTCGCATATAAAATAGGCAGATAATCTGCGGAAAATCACAGAATGCAAAAAAAAGAAATCAAAAAAATTGTACTCATTGGAACCCCAAACTGCGGAAAAACAACAATTTTCAATGCCTTGACTGGAAAGCATCAATATATTGGGAACTGGCCGGGTGTAACAGTAAAAACTGCGATAGGAACGTTTAACAAATTCAAGAATATCATATTAGTTGATACACCAGGATTATACACGCTCTCAAGTTCTTCTGAACAACAAGACCTTGATATTAAAAAAGTACTTTCCGAAAGTGATCTTGTCATCAATGTGCTTGCTGCTTCCAATATCCAACAAAATCTCTTTCTCACTCTTTCTTTACGAGAAGCAGGCATTCCCATGATTGTGCTTATTACTATGGCAGACATCGCTCGTAAAGAAAGCAAATATACCATTCAAACACGCACACTTTCGCGACTATTAGCTGTTCCTATATTAGGCATACATCCGCATAACAAGAACGACATACAACAGGCTACACAGTTTATTTTTGAAAATATTCGCACACCTTACACAACAACAAAAACCATGTTAACACAATATCCTGATGATATAGAAAAAATAATCGAAGAATATGCATCTATTATCCATACGCCGCAGACACCACAAGTCATTTCAGACCGTTTTCTTGCACTCAGCCTACTGGAAAAAAACAACTATGGTATAAAAAAGCTACATGACATCTCAAAGTCCTCTTCTCCGGAAGAAGAAAAAAACAAACCTGCTTCTCATTTTTCTAAAGAACACATACAAAGCATGTTGGATGCCATTGTAGAGCACCATAAATGTAGTATTGATATTCTTCTTCAACAAAGTAAAGTATCCACTATACAATCGATACTTCGAAAAATAATAGACCAATATCCTCACTATAGTTCCAGGAAGAATGCAAGCAGTCTATCAGAGAAGATAGATCGTATTGTATTACACAAGTACTTAGGTATTCCGTTATTTTTTCTTATTCTCTATATACTCTTTGGCTTAACCATTCATATTGGCAATGTTTTTACAGAGTTTTTTACTACTATTGCCAGCGCACTCTTCGTCGAAAGCCCAGCATTTATCTTAAACAACATTAATGCTCCAGATTGGATTACACGAGTAATCTCTCAAGGCATGGGGAGAGGGGTACAAACTGTTTTTTCTTTTATTCCCATTATGTTTCCTATTTTTTTCATGTTGACTATCCTACGAAGCTCTGGGTACATGGCTCGCATAGCTTACATTATGGATCGTGTCATGCGCCGACTCGGACTTCCTGGAAATGCGTTTATTCCCATGATGATAGGATTTGGCTGCACGGTACCAGCAATTATGGCAACCGACACACTGGAACATAAAAAAGATCGCTATTTCACTATGTTTCTAACTCCTTTTATGTCATGTGGCGCACGATTTTCTGTGTATGTTCTTTTTGGTTTAGTTTTTTTTGAACGCCATGCTGGTCTTATGGCTGTTAGTCTTTATGTAATTGGCATCCTTATGGCAGTGGGAACGGGATTGATAGTAAAGAAATCACTTTTTAATGCTCCCCCTGCTCCATTGATAATGGAATTACCACACTATCACTTGTCTTCATTGACATATCTTCTAAAAATAAGCACAAGTCAATTGCGGTTTTTTCTTAAAGGCACCGGGAAAACCATCATCCTACTCATGTTTTTTCTCAGTGCCCTCGGATCAATTCCTATCACTCGATCTGTCGCAGACAACGATAGTAGCCCATTATCCCTTCCCATGTGGATAGGGAAAACAAGTAGCCCTCTTTTTACTCCCTTGGGAATTGAAAAAGAAAATTGGCCCGCAGTACTTGCTTTAATGACAGGAGGTCTAGCAAAAGAAGTAATTGTGGCAACATTGAACAATTTCTATCCTCCCTCTTCTTCTAGGCAGGACTCTGCTTCAGAACTCCAAACAAATAAGCCAGAAAATCCACAACATATTCTGTCTGGATTACTACAAATAGCCTATCGTTCCGTGTTGCGCGCAGGACAGGAACTCTTTTCTTCCTTTTCCTCACGTATCCATAAATCCACCGCAACCCCAGCATCTTCAAACAGTTTTTTCCGTCTTCGTGCCGCATTTAATAATGATTGGGTACATGCCTACGCATATTTACTCTTTGTACTCCTTTACTTTCCGTGCGTAGCAGTACTTAGTGTACTCATTAAAAAAACCAATCTACTTTTTACTATACTAGCTGTGCTCTATCCTACCGTTTTGGCGTGGAGTGTAAGCACCTTATTCTTTCAAATAATGCGTGCACACAACCTATGGCTTATAGTTACCGCATGTGCAATGATGCTGGCCTTTATTCCCCTTTTTCATATCGCACGCAAAAGCATTATGCGATAAATGAGAATAATATATAATTTTTACTCCTCTTGTATTATTTACACTCAATAAACCCTCGATTCTTCAATATTCACACACAATATTTTTCATAAAACGGAGAGAGGGGGATTCGAACCCCCGGTACCCTGTAAGAGTACAAACGCCTTCCAAGCGCTCACCTTCAGCCACTCGGTCACCTCTCCTAAAATAAACCAATGTAGTGTTTCTCATCAGTCTATTAGTATTCTCAAATATAACACGTATACAAATAATATTGCATAATAACATAATCCTGACAAAAAATAAATACAAAAATCTCTTTATGGCATTGCCAGTGGTAAGATTATTTTGATACGCTTTTTATTTATAATAACTAACTTGTGTTCGACAGAACAGAAAACAAGTAAAGAACACTCTACCATACAAAAACTATTCCAAATGTACATAGTCCCTCATGCACGCGTATCGTTTGCTGTATATTCTCTTGACTTTCTTATATGCTATAAGCTATTCTTATTAAAAATTAAGTGGAGGAATTAAATGATAAAAAAAGCATCTTTTTTATTCTCTGGCATTTTAAATCTCATACTAATAA
>Ga0256913_10000182_pt1 | contig 30164 bp, 25 predicted proteins | sample Axial_MatmetaG_FD_185970 | JGI IMG/M metagenome (GOLD analysis project Ga0256913, IMG submission 185970) | Deep-sea worm associated microbial mat communities from Axial Seamount, Juan de Fuca Ridge, Pacific Ocean - Axial_Mat | ecosystem: Environmental > Aquatic > Marine > Oceanic > Microbial... | reverse complement strand
TATAGTTGTATTCGTGATTATGATAGTGCAGTAGTAAGTGATAGTTATTGTGGAACCCCTATTAGTTCTCAATCTTGTACTAAGACTAAATATCCAGATTCTTGGTTAACAAGTAGTTGGAGTTCTTGTTCTGCAAGTTGTGGTGGAAGTGGGACTCAGACACGAAGTGTGTGGTGTTCGGGAAGTTGTTGTGATCCGTCGACTAAGCCTGTAAGTTCTAAAAGTTGTAGTAATTTAATGGATTCAGTTAGTTGTATTAATTCTTATTGTTCTGGTGCTTGTAGTGAGCTTTATGTTAGAAATAATGGTGGTGAAACATATACAAAAGCCCAATGTCTTGGTAACTGGTGGGTTGATGTTAGGGGAGATAATTGGTATTCTAATTGTGATACAGGATGGATCAAATTAGGATCTTATTCGCCAGATCAATGTATTCTTCGAAGTGGAGGTAGAAATTTGGGGATACCACAAGAATCAGGTTCTAAAGTTCATTTAAGAAACATTTGTCAAGAAGATGTAACTGCTTATTGTGATGGGGATTGGTGGGCAAATGTTGCAGGATCAAATTGGGCTTCAGGTTGTACCACTGGTTGGACTGGTGTTGTTTATGACCCTGGATTGTTAAGCCCAGAGGTTTATAAATATAATACTTCCGCAACTGGAACTTGTAGAACAGTTCATTTTAAAAATGTTTGTGGTAAAGAAAATACTGCTACTTGTCGTGGAAGCTGGTGGGTTGATACTAGAAATAATAATTTTGATTCTAGTTGTAGTACTGGATGGGTTAATTCACACGGATATTCTCCAGGTTCTTGTTAATTTTTCAAACCAAAATTTTTATAAATTAAACTCTTTATTAATTATTTATGAAGTTAATACCTAATTATTCTTATGAATTTAATTGTATTCTAAATGAGGATTTTAATGAAAATCAACAGATTCAAAATTTTGCTTCTTTATTATCTGATAAGGATAGATTTTTAATTCTTTTACCTTTTCTTGAAGTTAATTCAAGTTTAATTGAAAAACATTTAGGATATTCTTTATTGAAGGAATATAATTTTTATATTGTTAGGGCTGAAAAATTTAAATCTTTTTCAAAACCAATAACAATTGAATATTCAATTTTACCACAAGAAATGATTTTATTTTTATTTAAAGAAATTGTTAAAATTTCTATTGTTGATAGATTTCCTGATGAGTTATTAAGAGAAGAATATATTAATTCGTTTATTGATTTTATTTGTATTAATGGTGATTGGGGAGAAATAGATATAACTAAATATACTAAGATTTTACATGAAATTTCTAAAGAAAATTATTTAGATTATAATTTAAGTGAAGTTAATTTTAATAAAAAAACAATGAAGGAGTATTTATCTGAATTATATTCTTAGTATAATAAAATGATTAATAATATTGCTTTTAGTGTTTTTGGGTTAAATGTTTATTGGTATGGGATTAGTTATTTTTTAGGTTTTTTATTTTCTTATTTTTTTATTTTGGAGTTTGGAAAGGATTTTGGGTTTAAAAAAGATTTTTTAGAAGATTCAGTTTTAATGTTTATTATTTATTCAATTTTATTTGCGAGATTATTTCATATTGTTTTTTATGATCCAATTTATTATTTAAATCATATTTTTGAGATAATTAGATTTGATCATGGTGGAATGAGCATCCATGGAGGGATTTTAGGAGGATTATTAGGTCTTTATTTTCAATCAAAGAAGGAAAAGGTTAGTTTTTTAAAATTGTTGGATTTATTTGTTCTTCCTGTTGGTTTAGGTTTAGCTTTTGGAAGGATTGCTAATTTTATTAATCAAGAATTAGTTGGAAAAGTTACAAATTCTTTTTTTGGAATTATTTTTTTAAAATATGATAAGAATTTAAGATGGCCAGTAACTTTATTTGAGAGTTTGAAGAATATTTTAGTTTTTGAAAGTTTATTTTATTTATTTTATATTAAAAAATTATATAAAAAGTCAGGATTATTAACAGGATTATTTTTAATTTTATTTAATTTTGGAAGATTTTTTATTGATTTTTTAAGAGAACCTGAGGTTATAGTTTTTTGGAATATTTCTATGGGCCAATTTTTATGTTTGATTTATGGTTTTTTTGGTATTTGGCTGTTATATAAAATTTTTAAAAATTAATTTTTAAATTATTATTTTAATTTTAATCTCTTGAAATAATATTGTTTTTAGAATAGAAATAAATAAAAAAAATTAATCCAAATATATAGAATATTGAGTTTAGAATATTTCTAAATGTTGTAATTATTTTAGTTATTTCTTTTTTAGAAGTTTTAGTTAATTTATTTGTTTTTAATTGATTTAGTAATATTTTGTTATCATTAGTATTATAATTTATTAATAGTTTATTTTTATAGTTTAAGGTTAAATAATTTTGTTCTAATTGAAATGAGAAATCTGCAAGAAATTCTTTATTAGTTTTGCTTAAATTAAATTCATTTTTTTTAAAATTTAAGTAAATTGTTTTGAAGTTATTTTCTGATTTAAATAATAATTTATTTGAATTTAAATTATAGAATTTTATTTTATTTTTTAGAATTAAATTTATTTTTGGATTTATTGTTAAAATATGATTTGATTTTGAAGTATCATTTATTTTTAATATTATAAAGTCTAGATTTTTATTTTTCATTCTATTCTTTTTTGTTGTATTTGAGAAAAATTCGATTTTTATTTTTGTATTTTTATTTAGAATAAAATCTTTTCTTATTTTTAGATGAAAATTAGAATTATTTTGATAGATTTTTTCTATTTGATTAAAATTATATTCATTTGAAGGAATATTTAAATTTTTATTTATTTCATTATTATTTATTTTTAATATTGAAGAGGAACTTATGAAAAAAATTACAATGTATAAAATGAAGAAGATTAATATCGAGGAATAAATTATTTTATTAAAAAAATATTTATATTTTTCATATCTAAATATTAAAAATAATGAAATTGTAAAAAATAAGATTAATGAAAATAATAATTGGTTAGCAGTATAATTTAAAAAAACTGAATTAGTATAAATGTCTATTCCTGAAATAGAACTTATTGGATTTATAATTTCAATACCCAATGGGATTGTAACAAAATTAACAATTTTATTTTTATTAAGATTATTTGTTAAGTGTCCAGATGGGTTGATTATATTTATTAAAATAAAGAAGATTAAACTTATTAAGAAAAATATAGCAATTTTTTTTTTGATTATTATTTTTTCTTTTTTTATATTTTTATAGAATATGTAAAATGGAGATATTAATAATGAAAAGAAAAGAAATAGGCTTGTAAAGTAAATTAATATAATTGAAAAATTTAAAATTATTGAATTTATGATATTATTATTTTTTGTTATTGTAGTAATGTCAGAGTAAATTAAAGAATTTGAAATTGTTTTAAGGTTTAGAATTGGGATGTGTTGAGTTCCAGTTGTATCTAAACTATTAAAATAAAGTGAACTTCCAGTTCCAACAGAATATGGTATTAAGTATGCTCCCCCATCTACTAGTAAGTGTAGTGTTAAAATAAATCCAAAACCAATAAAAATAGTTTTTTTATTTGAAAATGTTTTTATTAAATTTTGAAGAAAATCATTGCCTGTATTTGTTATTTTTTGAAGGAAGTTTGTGTTAACTTTTGTATGATTATGTATATATTTAAAAATATAATAAATTAAACCTAATACAAGAATAATCGCATCAACAGCAATTGCAAACCATTCCATAAAAAAGTTAAATATTGTTAGTGCAAAGAAGAATTCAGCAAAAAGAAGTAATATATATTCAAATTTTATGAAGTATAAATATTCATTTAATTTAATACTTCCAATTAATGAATCTTTTTTAATTGAATGTTTATTTAATAATAATATTGTAATTATTAATAAAAATATACTTCCTAGAAAGAAACAAAATAATATTAAATTTGATGGATTAAATGTATTTAAAAAATTTAAAAAGAATTTAAAAATATGATAATTATTTGAATTATATTCTTGTAAATATAATGCAATTGATTTGATTATTGTCATAAATGAGAATGAGAAAATAAATAAAATATCATAAAGTTTATCCTTGGTTCCAATAAAGATTTTTGTTGGAGAAACAATATAAAATAAGTAACCAATTATAAGCCAAGATAATATTTTTTTAAAAAAATCAATATCTCCTGAGATACCATAGAAATCGGCTAAATTTAATAGAATAAATAAGATGAAATATATTTTATTCAATATTTTTTTATTCAATTTAAATTTCATTTATTTATAATGAGTTAAAAAGATTTATAAGTTTTATTCATTTTAATAAAGTATAATGTTTAAAATATCTTCAAAAAATATTATTAATTTGGAACAAAAATTAGTATTTTTAATAAATTTCATGTTAATTATTAGTGTGATTTTATTTATTTATTTAAATATTTCTTTAAAGTATTTCTTTTATTTTGATATTTGTTTAACTTTCATTCTTTCTTATTTTTTTTTTAATCATTCAAAAAAACTTGCAAAAATGTTAATTTTGACTAATCTTTTTATTTTTTTTTATTTTTTATATCCAAAGGTTTCTTTTTATTTGTCTGAATTTTTTGGAAATCAAAGTTATATTTTTATTTTATTTTATAATGTATTTATTGCTTTTATATTTTTATTTTTTTCAGGAAACCATAAAACTTTTTTAGGAGATTTTAAAAAAATAAATTTTAAATTATTATTAATTATTATTTTAATTGGGATTTTAGGTGGATTTGTTTTTAGTTTATTAAAGGAACCAATACCTAATATGCTTTTATCAATTTCAAATCAAAGTTTTACTAATATTTTCTTTTTTTTAATTGGAACTTCATTTGTATTTGCTTTTTCAGAACAAATTATTTTTAATGGATTTTTATTAAATATTTATAAAGATTTGACTAGTTTAAAGGAGGCAAGATTACAAGTTATAACTTTATTTGTGTTATTTCATTTATTGAGGTTTGAAATATTAGTAAATTATTATTATAATAATTTTGGAAATTTGTATTTTATTTATTTGATTTTATATTATATTGCTTTATTTATATTTATGTATTTAGCAACATATTTTTATTCTTTTAAGAGTAAAAAATATTCTGGAAATTTTTTATATCCATTTTTTTTCCATTTTATGACTGATTTATTTTTATTTATTTTTACAATTATTTATTTTTGAGGGTTATTATGGATTAATATAAAATGAAATTATTTGAGAAAAAATTAAATGAAATAAGATTGGCTTTAGAAAAATCAACAAATCCAATTATTTTTTTTGATGTTGATACTGATGGTTCTTTGTCTTATATACAATTAAAGAAAGAATTTCCTCAATTAATTGGATTTCCATTAGATAAAGATTTAAAAAAACAAAAAAAAGTAATTGAAAAGTATTTAGTTTTTTCTGATTTAATTTTAATTTTTGATATTCCTTTTTTGCATGAGGAGTTTTTAGATTTTTTTAAAGATAAACAAATTATTTGGGTGGATCATCATCCAACAAATCAAAAAGATTTAATTGAAAGATATAATATTTTACATTTTAATCCTTTAAATTATAATTTAAATGATAATCGGCCTGCATGTTATTGGGCTTATTTATTGAGTAAAAATATTAATAATTTGCCTTTTGCTGTAGTAGGTTCAATTTCAGATTTTTTTTTGTTAAATGAAATTAGTGAATTATTTTTAAATTATAGTGATCTTGTTAAGTTATTTTTTCCAATTAAAGGAAATAAGTTAAAAGAAATCTTATTTTTTATTAAAAAATATTCTTTTAATGATAAAAGAGTAAGAAAACAAAGGGAGGATTTAATTAGATTTTTAATTTATGAAACTACAGTTTCAGTTTTGAAGAATTTTTTTGATTTTATTTGTAAATTTGAAGATTATGGGGATAGTTTAAAAGCATTTAAAAGAATAGAAAAATTGTCTTTGGTTGAAATTTTAAATAAGATTAAAGAGAATAAAAAATTCCCATTTGTTGAATATAATAATTTAATGTTAGAATATAATAAAAGGTTAAATATTGCAAAACAAAGTAAAGAATATTTTTTTAATTTTTATTCTTATGTTGGAGAAATAAGTTTTGCTAAAACTCTTTCAGAAGAATTAATGTATTATTTTAATAATACAAAAATTATGGTTGTTTGTTTTAAGAAACCAAATAAAGAGTGGTATAGTTGTAGTATGCGTTCAAGGGGATTAGTGATAAATACAATTGTATCTGATATATTAAAAGATTTAAATGGTAGGGGTGGAGGACATCCTTTTGCTGTTGGGTGTAGTGTTAATTTAAATGATTATGATAAATTTAAAAAAAGGATTTTTGATAGATTTGAAAAATTAATAAGTAATTGAGTATTAGTTTTATTCTCGAGAGATTTATTTTATGGTGTGGATACTATATAATTTTCATTTCCGTTATTTGTTTCAGTTATTTCTTCTTCATTTTCATTTGTTTTTGTTGTTTCTCCTTCTTCTTCATTTATTTTTTCTTCTTGATTCTCATTTGTTTCTTTAGTTTCTTCAATATAATTTTCATTTTTTATAGTTATTTCAAATCTATTTTCATTTTCAAAAATACTTATAATTGAAAATTTTAAACTTTCAAGAGTTAAAAGATTCCCCGGATTTTCATTTTCATTTTCTTTTAAGTATATTCTTTGTTCGTATTTTTCTTTTTCTAAATGTAATGTTTTTTCATAATTTGAGTCATCCCTATTATTTATTAGGTATGTTGGTAATTCTAATTTGGAGAGTGTTCCTGCAATAAATTTTCCAAAATTATTTTGAGAATTTTTTTCTATAATTAATGGAAAAGAGAATTCTCTTTCATTATTATTTCCAATTAAAAGTGGAAGATTTTTTTTAAGAATATTATTATCTACTTTTAAAGCATTATTACTTTGTTTAAATATTTTATCTTTTTCAGTAATTTTATCTAATCTTGTTTTTAAATTAAAAAATGAGTATTCTTTGTCAGGATTTAAGTTTTCACTTTTTATAAATTCATTATAATCAACAATAGGGATTTCTTGTTCATATGAGGTAGAGATTTCTAAAGTTAATATGGGAATTATTATTAGTTTTGTTTCTTTATCTTCAATTGGTAATTGTTCTAAATTGTCACATTTTAAATTTAGTGGAACAAGACCATTATCTGTATTTATTATTTGATTAAGTTCTTCAGTATAAAATGGTTTTGATTTTTTATTTTTTAGATAACATTCAATTTTAATTATTTTCATTTCTCCAGAACTTTGAATTTGATAATCTAACTCTAGAGGATATTTAAGGTCTTCTGTTGTAAATGTTGAAAATGAAGGAGGTTTTAGTTTAAGTTTATATCCAGTATTTGAAACAGTAGTAGCTTTATTTGAATTCATTTCTTTTTGTATACATGATGGTGAAAATGAACAAGTAATTTTTTCCCAAAGATTTGATGAAGATTGATTTAAATTTATTTTAAAATTTTGATAATTTTCTTCAGGCGTATATGTTGATTCGTAATATGTTATAAAAACACTGAGTAATATTAAACCTAATATTAAATATGTAGTTTCAGTTTTAATCCATTTTGATAAAGTTTTTTTTGAACCTAAAATACCTATAATTAAAAATGTAAATATGTACATTAAAAGACTTAAATTAATAATTAAACTAATTCCTGATAATCCAATTGGACTTGTTACATTAAAAGTTTTTATTATAAAATTAAATAGGATTTCAGAAAGTATAAAAATATTACTAAAATATTTAATTACAAAAAAAAATACAATTATTAAAATTACGGTTTTATTTAATATTATTCCTGAAAGATAAAGACTTGGTTTAATTATATTTAAACTTGTTGTTGTTTTAGAATTTTTAATACTTCCAATTTCATTTTTAATACCTTTTTTTATTTCTTCTCCAACATCTTTAGTAATTTCATCTTCAAATTTTTCTAAAGAACTATCGAGACTCATTTTAATACCCCAATTATTTTATTATAATTAAATTTATATTTGCCCAATTCTTCATATAATTTAAAAATTTCTTTTTTTCTTTTTCTTTTTTCAAAGAAATTTTTTTTTTCAAATTCTGGACTTTTTCTATAAGTTTTAATTTTTAGAATAAAATATTTTCTTAAATGATTTTTAATCATATTTTTAAAAATTTCAAAATTTTGTGTGTCGTTTATTTCTAGTATTTTTAATAAAACATCTAATTGATTCTCAGCAAATTTGTTAACTAATGAATTAATTATATTTTCACACTCTTTATTATTTTTGTAATTATTTATTTCAAATTGTTTTTCCCAATTTAGATATATATTTTTAACAATTTCAGTAGTATCTTCTTGGTTTATATTTTTATGATTTTGTGGTAGATTATTATTATTATTATTATTATTTTTTTCTTCATTATTTATTTCAATTTTACTTTCTGCAATTTTTAAAATTTCCATTGTATTGGTATTCACAAAATCATAAATAGGATTATCAAGGAATTTTTGATATTCCTCTTTATTTTCTTTAATTAAATTAGAAATAGAAATTATTATTTTATTTTTTTCGTAATCATCAGTAGAAGTTCTAAATTTATTTATTAATTCTATTAATTCTAATTGAAACATAATATATATTTGTTTTTTTATTTTATAAAATTTTGTTATTATTGAAATTAAATATTATATTTTAGGTCTTTTTTTATAGAAGTAACACAAATTATATAAATTATGAAATTTATTTTAATTATATGGTTAAATTTAAAGATTTTAAAATATTATATTTTATTTTTATTTTATTTTTTTTGTTTATATTTTCTTCTTGTTCAATTATAGGAAATAGTTCTAAACAAAAAATTGAAGATGTTGATATTTCTGGAAAGGGTTTGGAGTTTACTTTAAATTTAAATGATGATTGGATAAATAATAAATTAATTTCTTATTCTTTGGATTTGGAAAATACAGGATTAAAAAATATAGTTCTTAGTCCAGAAAATATTAAATTATTTACTAGTGAAAAAATGAAGGGGGACGATGTTTTAAATGGTTTAGATAATTTTAAATCTAATTTATTTAAAAATGGTGATTTGATTTTATATCATGATTTGAGTATTGATTCAATTATTGATGGAAATTTTGAAGTTAAAGAAGATTATTTTAAAGATTTATTGAAAAGTAAATTAGAATTAAATTTCGAGATAAATTATGATTATATGACAGAATTTTCAAATAATGTTGAAATTGATATGAAAAAGAAAAAATTAAATATTTTAAATTCTATTTCTCAAGCAGCACCAATTAATATTGTTAATTATAAATTATTACCAACTTCTGAAAATAAAGTTTATGAAATAGCTTTTTATATTAAAGATAATGGAATTTCTTCAAATATTTATTCTAAATCAATTTCTTTTTCTGAAGTTAGTTTAAATTTAGGGACTCATGATTTAAATGATTGTAGTATTTGGAAAGAAGAAAATTCAAATAAAATTAGACTTTCAGAAAGTTTAGAGTTGAATAAAATGAACTTAAATAATAAAATTAATTCTTTAATTATAGTTTGTAAAGTAGATTTGAGTGATTTTAGGGAGTCTGAAGTTAGGAATACTATTATTTCTGGAAATTTAAAGTATAATTATGATATGTTGTTTAAGGAAGAAATCAAATTACCTAAAAAAAGGGGTGAGGGTAGTGATTGGTAATTATAATAGTATAAAAAGGATACTAATAATTCCTGTAATTATAATTATTGAAAATATTTTAAAAATTCCTAGGGAAAATTTTTTTGATCCAAAATAATAAGCAATTAAACCTTTTACAATTGTATTTGCAAATGCAGCAATTAGGATTCCTATTTGGGCAGTAAAGTTTGAGATTTGGCCCATACTGGCTAAATTTGAAAGAGAAATAGTTATAGCATCGACATCACTTATTCCTGATAGGAAAGAAACAAAATATATCCCCGTATTTCCATAAATTATTGAAAATAATTTTGATATGAAAATAACAAATAAAAAAATTATAGAAAATTTAATTGCAGGTTTTAATGTAAATGGAGAATCAAATTTAACTTCTTTAATATGTGTTAATTTTATTTTTTTATATAAATAATAACTACTAATATATCCAACAAATCCCATTATTCCTAGTAGTAGTGTTATTCCTATTAATAGTGAAGGATTTAAGATTGCGACTTCAAAAATTATTCTAAAAAACATTGTTGAACATGCAATTACTGTCCCAATAATTAATGGTTGTGATAAATAATTTAACCGTTTACTTTCTATTGCAAAAGAAGTTGTTAGTGCAGTTGAGGACATTAATCCTCCTAGAAATCCTGTAAATTCTATTCCCTTTTCTGCTCCAAAAATTTTCATTAATATATATCCTATATAAGCAAGTCCTGAAATAAAAACTACAACTAACCAAATATGATAGAAGTTAAAAACATCTAATTGTAAGAGTAATGTTTTTGAGATTATTGTTTGAGATTTAAAAAAATTTCCAATTATAGGTAGTTCAAGAAGTGTATAATTTTTATTTGGAAGTAATGGGAGAATTACTAATGAAATTATTGCGAATTTTAATGTAGCAAAAATTTCAGTTTCTTTTAACTTTTTTGTAAATTTATGAAGGCTTTGACCTAAAAAAAGTATTATTGAGATTAATATTGCAATTGTTATTGAGAGTTGGGTTTCGTTATATGATATTAACATTCCTAATATGAATGTAATTATTGCAGTTATTTGTGTTATTGATGAGATGGATTCTGGAAAAATCTTTGTTGTAGCACGATATGCAAATATTGAGATTAATATAATTCCAGAAATACCTATTAGAATTAAATTATTATTTTTTAATATATTATTACTTATGAAACCAAATAAAAATCCCAATAAACTTATTAATGTGAAAGTTCTAAATCCTGCAAAGTCTTTAGTATTTAATTTTTGTTGTCTAATTTCTCTTTGTATTCCAATTAAACTTCCAATTAATACTGAAATTATAATTTTAAATAGGATTGTTTCAAATATATTGAACATAATATAGTTGAAATTTTTAATTATTAAAAATATTAGTCATATAAACAAAGTGACAAATATATATAAAAAATAAAATTTAAGGTTGTATTATAGTTTAATCTAATTTAAAATATATAAAATGATAGGTAGTAAAACTTGTTGTAATATTTATGATGACAATATATAATAATTTAGAATAAAATAAATAAGATATAAAAAAATAAAATATTGAAAAATGAAAATAATATTCCATGGTGCGGCAAGAGAAGTTGGGAAAAGTTGTATTGAAATACAAACAGGAAATAAAAGATATTTATTTGATGCTGGGATTAAGTTTATTCAACATGGCATTGAGTATCCGAAGTATTTAGATAAAGTTTCAAGTTTAGATGGAATTTTTTTGTCTCATGCTCATTTGGATCATTCTGGAGCTCTTCCTTTATTGGAACATAAACAATTGAATTGTCCAATTTATACAACACCATTAACTTGGAAAATTACTAATGTTTTATTACAAGATTCTTATCATTTATCGAAATTAAAAAGTTTACATCCTGCTTATGTTGAAAGGGACATTAGAAAAGTTCAAAAAGATTTGAGATTTATTAAGTATGATAAGGAATATGAAACTCATGATGGAAAAATTAAATTTCAATTTTTAAACGCAGGACATATTCCTGGAAGTGCTTCGATTTTAATGAATATTGAAGGGAAGACTCTTTTATATACTGGAGATATGAATTCTGAAGATACTAATTTAATGGTTCCTTCTGAAATTGAAAAATTAACAAATGAAATAGATATTTTAATTACTGAGAATACTTATGGTGATAGAATGCATCCCGATAGAGTTGATTCTGAAGAAGGTTTAATTAAATCAATTCAAACTTGTATTGATGGTGGGGGTAGTGCTTTAGTTCCGGTTTTTGGAGTTGGAAGAAGTCAAGAAGTTTTAATTATTTTATCTAAATTACCTGAAAATATTCCTATTTATTTAGATGGAATGGCGAGAAAGTTAACTGAGTTTATGATTAATTCAGAAGATCCATATATTGATAATACTGATATTCTTTCAAAAATGTATAAACGAATTCATATTATTAAAAATCCGAATGAGAGAAAAGATATTGCTAAAAGAAAGGGAATTGTTATTTTAACAACTTCAGGAATGGTTCAAGGAGGGCCAGTTATGACTTATGCAGATTATTTTATTAATAATGAAAATAATTTTATTATTTTAACAGGTTATCAAGCTAAAGGAACTAATGGTAGGAGTATTTTTGAAGATCATATGTTTTATCATAATCATCAAAGAAGTAAGGTAAAAGCACATGTTAGAAAATTTGATTTTTCAGCTCATTATGGACAAGATAGTATTTATAACTTAATTAAAAAATTAAATCCTAAAAATTTAATTCTACAACATGGTGATTTAGAAGCAATTGAACATGTTAGAAATTGGGCTAGAGAACATATAAAAGGAAAAGTTATAAATCCTTTTATTGGAGAAGAATTAAATTTTGAATAATTTTTTATTTTACTTTTAATTTAAATAAAAATATTTAGAGTTAAGTAGGTAAATAAAAAATATAATTAAATTAATTTTCTTAATATTTCTGAAATTATTTTCCCTTCAACTTTTCCTTGGAATTCTTTCATACTGACCCCCATTAAAGCTCCAATGGGAGCCCCTTTATTATTTTCAATAATAATTTTAATTTTATTCTCAATTTCATCTAAGTTAATTTTTTCAGAGAATAATTTTTTTTCTTTTAAATATTTTTGAAGGTTTATATTATTTATTTTTTCTTCTTTTTCTTTGTATAAATTTATAAATAATTTATATAATGAATCTTTATTTATTTTTTTTTCTTCTAGATTTATTAATATCTCTTTTAAAATTTCAATTGGAATTTCTTTTTTATCTAAATTTTCTCTTTTTTTAATTTCTTTTGGAAGTTCAAATAAGATGGAATAAATTTGTGAAGTTTTAAGTTTAGTTTTTATTAATTCTTCAAATTTTTCTATTGAATATTTAGTTAATATGTTTTCTATTTTTGGTTTATCTAAATTATATTTTTTCTCTAATCTTTTTATTTTAGTTTCATAGAGTTCAGGTATTTTTTTAATTTCTTTATTTAAATATTTTTCAGTTATTTTGAAATTGGGGATGTCTGTTTCAGGATACATTCTAGCATTTCCTGGCATAGGTCTAAGTGGTTTTGTTATATTTCCTTTTGGATCAACCATTCTAACTTCTTCGGGTATTGATGTAATTAATTGTGAAATTATCTCAAAAATATATTTTAAACTTTTTTTAGTTGTTTCTATTTCATTAGCTATTAAAATAAATCCATCTTCTTTCTTTAAATTTAGATTTTCATTAATTTTATTAATTTCATTTTCAGTAATTCCATAATTTGGAAGTTCATCACTATGAAAAAGACCTTTTATTGTTGGGAAATGTTGTTTATTCCTATTTGAGATTTCAGAAGCAAAACGATAATTTAAATTTAATTCATGTCCTAAAATTCCTTTAAATTCTTTTAATTTTATGGCAAATACTCCGGAATTATTATTTTTTAAATTTTCTAGAATTATTTTTGATTTGGTTTTTTCAAAAATTTTACTTATATTATAAATTTCAAAATCTGAAAAATTATTTTTGTTGATTTTTTTTCTTTTTAATTCTTCAATTATTGAAAGATGAATTTTCTGTCTTTTTATTTCTGCATCAATTATTTCTGGAATTAATTTTAAATTTTGAGTTCCTTTAATTTCAATTCTACTACCTCCTTTTATTGAAACATTTAAATCTTGTCTAATTGTTCCAAGTCCTCTTTTTGTTTCAGGAAAACTTCTAAGAATATTTCCAATTTGTTTTGCAGTTTCATAAGCTTCTTTTGAGGAATTTATTTGTGTTCCTGTTGTTATTTCAATTAATGGGATTCCCTGTCTATCGAGGGCAAATATTGTATATTTATTTTTTTTCTCTAAAGTTCTACACGAGTCTTCTTCTAAATTTATTCCATTTATTTTTACTTCTCCAAATTCAGTTTTTAAATTACCATTAATTCCAAGTAGGGCAGTTCTCTGATAACCTGAAGTAATAGAACCATTAATAATTAATTTTCTCATAAATTGTATTTCATCAAAAATAGTTAAATTCATCATTTGACTTATTCTTATTGCAACACTTAAAGCTTTTAAATTAGGGCCCTTTGGTGGTTCCTCGTCTAAATCAGTTAAACAACTTGAATGATTATTATATTTATAAATATTAAATTTGTCTTTTTTAAATTCATCTAGGGCAGCTTCATCAATAGTTCCTATTTCTGAAGTTGCAAATCTAAGTTTCCGTTTAATAGTTTTTGTTAATTTATTATTTTCTTCAATAATACAAGGACAAGAACAAAATAATTTATTTGTATTTAATTGTTGGTGTATTTCAATTCCACATTTGAAACCAATTTCTTTATAATTTATCTTTTTAAAAGAATCAAGAGTAATTAATTTATTCATAAATAATAGAAAAAATAAAAACTATTTAAATATTATCATAATTTAAGTGTTTATTTTAGAATTAGTGTAAATTATTTAAATTTACCAACTGTATCAATTGTATTTATGTGTGACATTACAGTATTTCTACAACAAAATCTTTCTAAACCAAGTAAGTCTAGAGCTTCTTTTATTGTTTTACCTTCTTCTAAATATTTTTGATAGTCTTCCCATTTAGAACCAATTACTTTACCACATGAAAAACATCTTATTGGAATAATCATAATAAAATTAATTTTATCATTTTTATAAAGTTTTGTTTTTAATTTGGTTGTTTCTAGAAATATTTATAAATAACTTTGTACTGTGAATATTATTCTAAAATACTCACAAGTAAAAATGAAACTAAGAAATTTATTAATATATATATTCACAATATTGTTTTTAATTCAAAATATTTATAGTATTGATGGTAATCAAGGAAAAGTAGAAGTTATTTTATTCTATGGTGATGGGTGTCCACATTGTCATAATGCAATTGCAGAGTTATCTATTATGAAAGAAAATAATAATAATTTTGTTCTTAAAAAATATGAGATTTATTCGAATACTTCTAATAGGGATATTTTAAAAAAATATACAACAGCATATAATGTTGAATTGAGAGGAGTTCCAACATTTTTTATTTCAGATAATTTTTTAACGGGATTTGATAAAGAAAAAATTTCAAATTTAATTTCTAAATGTGAACTTGAAGGTTGTAAAGATTCAAGTGAGATTGTTGAAGATTATTATATTAATTTAAATAATAAAAATAATAATAATAATAATGATAATGATGGCAGTGATGATAAGAATGATGATGGTAATGGAGGTAAGAATAATCTAAATAAAAATTTTAAATCTCTTTCAATTTTAGCAGTAATTTTAGCTGCACTTGTTGATGCAATTAATCCTTGTGCTTTTGCAGTATTAATTTTATTATTAACTACAGTTCTTTCAACTAAAAATCGTAAAAAAAGTCTTTATTGTGGTTTATCTTTTATTTTAGCAATTTTTCTTTCATATTTATTTATGGGATTTGGACTTTATTCTGCAATAAGTTCAATTAAAATTTCTAAAATAATTTATATATTAATTGGGTTATTTTCAATAATTTTAGGTTTATTTAATTTAAAAGATTATTTTTTTTATGGAAAATGGTTTATTACAGAAGTTCCACTTAAATGGAGGCCTAAACTTAAAAAGATAATTTCAAAAGTTATTTCTGTTCGTGGAGCATTTTTTACTGGATTTTTAGTAAGTCTTTTTTTATTACCTTGTACTTCTGGACCTTATATTGTAATTTTAACTATGCTTTCAAATTCAACTACTAAATTTTATGCAAGTTTATTATTAGTATTATATAATTTAATTTTTGTTTTACCTATGTTTTTAATAACTTTTGGAGTTTATTATGGTTTAATGGATGTTACAAAAATGGAGAAACATAGATTAAAAAATTTAAAAAATTTACATCTAATTGCTGGAGTTGTTTTAATATTACTTGGTATTTTTATTTTTAATTTTTTTTAATAATTTTCATAATATCTTCAAAATACATTAAACCTTCTTGTGCTCCTTTATACGATATTACATTTGCTGAATTTTTAGATGCGATTTCCATAGCTTTTTTTAATTCGTATCCTTTTAGATAAAAATAAAAAAATGTGGCAGCAAAACTATCGCCAGCCCCTGTTGTATCTATTATTTTTTTTGGTTTACTTGCTTTTTGAAAATATTCTTTTTTTCCATCATATAAATAAGCACCATTACTACCATCAGTTATTATGACAATTTTATTTACTATTTCTTTTAATTTTTTTAAACAAATTCCTATTTTATCAAAACCAATTAGAAATTCGGCTTCTTCATAATTTAAAATTAATATGTCTATATTTTTTAATAGTTGTTTTATTTTCTTAGTTTCTGTTTTTATTAAATATAAACTTGGATTATAACATATTATTGAATTAGGTTTATTTTTTTTAATTGTTTTTGAAAGAGTTAATAATGTTTCTAGACTTTTTCCTGTTAATGAAGTAAAGTAAAAATAATCTGAGTTAAAATTTTTAAGATTGAAATCTTTAGATTCTAAAAATGAATTTTGTCCAAGGTATGTTAGAACTAATCTATCTCCATCTTTTGTATCAATTAAAACTGATTTAGCAGCAGGTTTTTTTGAAATTTTAGTTTCAATTATATTTATTTTATTTTTATTTAATGTAGTTTTAATTTTATCGTAAGTTTCATATGAAAATTTTCCTAAGTAATCAACTTTTCCTCCTAATCTTGATAGGGCTAAAGAAACATTAATTCCTCCACCCCCAACAGTATATTTAAAATCTTCATTTACTTTTATTTTATCTCCTAAATGCATTTGATTAAATTCTACTGGTATTGTAATGTCTGTATCAACTACATTTGAACCTACAACAATAAAATCAGCAAAATATTTTTCATTTTTATGATAACTTTCTTCTAAATTTTCAACTCCGACTAATTTTTTTCCAGATAAAAATTTTACTAATGCTCCCCCTGCAAGTGAGACATATGAGAATTTATTTAATACTCCAAAATTCTTTGCAGCAGTTACACTATGTCCTCCACCCATAAAAGTAAAAGCATTTGAGGATGTAATTGATTTTAAAATTCCCTTACTTCCTATATCTAAATCTTTTTTTTCAAAATTTCCTGCAGGACCTTTAAAATAAATACTCCCGACATCTTTTAATAATAAATTGAAAAATTTGATTGTTTGTTCTCCAATGTCTTCAATTAAATTATTTTTTAATAATTTTTTTTCTTTTTCTAAATTTTCAATTCTAATTTCTATTCTTTTATTATTTGAAATTAAAGCAACATCTTTTGGTAATATTATTTTATCTTTATATTTTTCAAGTAATTTTTTTAATTTTAATTCAGAATTAAGAAAATTTTTTTCTTTTAAGAATTCTAATTTTTTCCCAATATTAAATCCTTTAAGATATAAAGCTATTTCTCCAATGATTCCAGTTAATAAAATTAAATCTATTTTATTTTCTTTAAGATTAATTTCAAGTAATTCAATTAAATCATCTGGTTTTGCACCACCAAAGACATAAATTCTTGGAGTTTCAGATTCAGTTAATTTATTTAAACCTTTTAGTTCTTTTTCCATTACTTTACCTGCGATACTAATTACTTTTTTCATTCCGTTTACTGAAGTTTGTTTTCTATGGGCAACAGAAAAAGCATCAAATACATAATAATCAAAGATTTTTTCAAGTTTTAGTAATTTATTTTCTTTTTTATTTAAATTAGTTTCATCATCATAAAATCTAAGATTTTCAAGAAGTAAGATTTCTCCACTTTTTAAATTTAATATTTTGTTTTTAACTTTGTCCGAGTATAGTTCGGGAATAAAATTCACTTTTAAGTTTATTTCTTTTGAAATTAATTCGCTATGTGTTTTAAGTGAAATACAGTCTTCGGATCCTTTTCTTCCTTGATGGGCTAAGATTACAACTTTTCCTCCTTTTTTTGCAATTTCTTTAATGGTTTTAGAATGAGCAATAATTCTTTCATTTAATTTTATTTTATTATTAAATATTGGTGAGTTTATATCTACTCTAACTCCAATAATTTTATCTTTAAAATTAAAGTTTTCTAATACAAAATATTCAAACATAATTTAGTATAAATAAAATAAAATAAAATATCTTGTAAGAATTATTAAGTAGATAAAGTTATTTTTTAGTTTTAGTAGTTTTTTTAGTTGTTGATTTTTTAATTGTTTCTTTCTTTATTGTTGATTTTTTTTTAACTGTTTTTTTCTTTGCAAAAACAATTGGTTCAATATCTACATTACCATTAGTAATTTTCATCATTGTTTTACATTTAGGGTAATTATCACAACCTAAAAATTCTCCATAAAAACTTTTTCTTAATTTCATTTTACCTTCTTTACAATTAGGGCATACCATTCCTTCTTCTGAATATTTTTTTTCATTTGAAGTTTCTTCTTTTTCATTATTTATTGGGATTTTTCTTAAATTCCCTTCACTTTTTCCTGCAAAAACATTTATTGAACCATCATCTTCAGGTTGATCTGGAATTGTTTTTATAAATTTCACAGAGGGAAGGTTAAATATTGTTTTACAATTTGGATAATTATTACATCCGACAAATTTTTTTCCTGTTTTTTTTGCAGTTCTAATCATTAAAATTCCATCTTTACAATTTGGACATTTTCCAACTGTTGACATTTCAATTGTTGCAATATGTGAAGCTTTTGCAAGTTTTCGTCCTAATTCAACTTCTTTTTGAGATATTTCTAGTAAAATTTTATTTAATTTTTTTTTTGCTTCATTTAATATTTTTTCAGGAGTAGATTTTTCTTCTCTAATTTTCTCCATTTCTTCTTCAAAATGTCGAGTTAGTTTTTCATCAACTAAAATTGGAGTTTCTTCAGTTAAAACTGAGTCCATTGCAAGACCAAGTTCAGTTATTTTAATTGATTTATCTATAACAAAACCTCTATTTCTTAAGTTTTCTAATATTTCGGCCCTAGTTGCTTTTGTTCCTAAGTTTCTTTTTTCTAATTCTTTTATAATTGAGGCATCAGTATATCTTTTTGGATGAGTAGTTTTTTTATTTAATACTTCAATTTTTTTATTTTCAACTTTATCATTTTTATTAAATTTTGGCAATTCTACATCTTCAAATTTTAAATATGGTTCATATAATAAATGCCAATTTTTTTCAATTGTTCTTGTTCCCTTCAATATAAAATTATGTGAATTTATATCAATTTTAATTATATTTGTTTCTCTAATTGCATCTTTTCCAAAAATAGCAAAAAATCTTTTAACTATTAAATCATAAAGTTTAATACTTTGAGCATCTAAGTTTTTACTTATTTCTCCTGTAGGGTGGATTGCGGGGTGTGCAGGATCAGTTTTTTTACCTTCATTAGGTTTGAGAGATTTATTAATTTCATAAATTAAATCAATTTTAGTTTTATATATTGATTGTTTTTTCAATTTTTCTAAAACTTCTTTTAAATTTAATTCTTTTGGTAATTTTTGTGAAGATGTTCTTGGATATGAAGTAACTCCTTCTACATATAATTTTTGGGCAATTTCTAATGTTCTTTTTGGAGAGAATCCTAACATTGTTGAAGCTTCCATTTGTAATGAAGTTAAATCAAATGGTGTTGGTACTTTTTGTTTGAATTGTTTTGATGAAATATTTGAGATTTTTCCATCTTTATTAACAGTTTCTTTGTAGATTTTATTTGAATATTCTTTATCAAAAATTTTATTTTTATCTACAATAATTTTTTCATCTTCAGAATCTTTTTCAATTTTTAGTTTTTCTAATTCTTTTTTTCTTTCTTTTACTTTTTCTTCGGGTAATTCATATTGTGCTTTAAAATTTATATTTTCACATTTTCCATTTAAATAAATTTCAGAATAATCTTCTGGAATAAAAACTTGGATTTTTCTTTCTCTTTCTGCTAAAAAATGGAGTGCAGGTGCTTGAACTCTTCCAGTTGATAAAACTTTAAATTGGTTAGTTCCTTTTCTAATACTTTGGGTAAAAGCTCTAGATAAATTAATACCATAATACCAATCAAGTGTGTGTCTAGTTTCTCCTGCTTTTGCTTGTCCCCATTCTAAATGTGATTGTTTATTTTCATATGCTTTAATTAAATCATTTTTAGTTAAAGTTGAAAATTTCATTCTATTTGCATCTTCTTTTTTTAAAGCAAATCTTACTACATTTAGTCCAATTACTTCTCCTTCAATATCATAATCTGAAGCAACAGTAATTTCAGAAGCTTCTTTACCTAATTTTTCTAAAGTTTTAATATAATCTTTAGTAAAACTTGCCATTTTATTTGTTTTATAAATTGGTTTCCATTCAGTTTCAAAAATAGGATATGTCCAACTTTCTCCTCCTTTTTCACCTAAACCATATAAATGGCCAACAGCAGAAGCAACTCTAATATCTTTTCCATTTCTAGTTAAAGCAAAATAATTAACTTTATCATCTCTAACTTTTTTCATTTCTCCTTCAGCGAGAGCTTTTGCAATTTTTTCGGCTGCTTGAGGTTTTTCAGAAATAATTAATTCGTACATTTTTTAATCTTAATTAATATAGGAATGGAAATTGTTTAAAAAGATTTTGTTTAATTTTGTAATGAGATTATGTATTTTTTAACTTTTAGATTTTATTTTTGATTATTTTAAAGTTTTATTAAAATATTAATAGTTTTTATTAGTTATACTTAGTTATAATTATATTTAAGATTTATATTTTTAAAAAAGAAAATTATTTAAAAATTTATATTTTAAATTTTTTATGAAAGAAATTTTAAAATTTAAAAAAATAAATGAGTTGAAAAAAGTTTATAGATCTAATTCTGTTGGAACTAGAAAAGAAAGTTCTGCGGAACATACTTGGAGTTCATTAATGTTGGCAGATTATTTTTTTCCTAAAATTTCACAAAAAGTTGATAAGTTAAAAGTATATGAACTTTTGATGTATCATGATTTAGTTGAGATTGAATCTGGAGATTTTGCTTTAAGTCCAGATATTGAGGAATTGAATAAGAAAGAAATTGAATTAAAAGGGGCCAAAGTTTTAAGTAAGAAATTAACAAAATATCAATCAAATAAATTTTTAAATTTATTTATGGAATTTGAAGATAATTTAACAATTGAAGCAAAGTTTGCAACTGCGATAGATAAATTTGATGCAATTATTCAAGAGTTGGATTATAAAGAAGATTGGAAGGGGTGGAAAAAAGAGTTTTTACAAAATAAAAAAGAAATTTTTTTTAAAGATTTTCCTATAATTAATAGGGAGTTTCATAAAATCTTAAATTATTTAGAAAAAGAAAATTATTTTCATTAATTTTTTATTGAATAAAATTCATTTTAATAATACATTCTTTTAATATTATTTTTAGTACTGAAAATTCTCCTATAGTAAAGTTTTTTGATAACTTATCTATTTTTATTGAAAATCTATCTTTATTTTTATTACACCAAATTTGAGTTTTACTATTATTAAAACTATGATAAAATGAACATTTCCCTTCATCTTTTTCTAGTAACCAAATTAATTCTCCAAGTTCTCCATCATTCATTTTAACTTTAGTCCAATCCCAATTATTTTTATTAGAAATACCAATATGGAAATAAACTTCTTTATTTTGATTCATTTGAATTTTAAAACAATTAATTTTACCAAAAAAAGCTTTTTCTAATATTAGTTCATTATTTATTGAAAATTTTTGTTTTATTGAATTTTCTTTTTTCTCATCAATTCCTTTATTTGCAAGTAAATCTGCTTTTTCATTTTCTCCTCTTGGAATCCAGGAAACATTTAATTTTAAGTTTTCTTTTAATTTTTGAACTTTATTGAATAAAGGTTTTATTTTATCCGCTTTAACTTTATATTCTCCATTTAATTGTTTTATTAGAAATTCTGAATCTGAATATAAGTTTAACTTTATATTTTTTATTTCTTCATTTAATATCTCGTGTAATTTTTCTAAAGCTCTTATTACTGCTAGATATTCTGCTTCATTATTTGTTTTTTTACCTAAAAATTCACTGTATTCAATTATTATTTTTTTATTTTCTAAAATTACTACTCCTGCCCCAGCATTTCCTGGATTTCCTCTTGATGCACCATCTGTAAAAATATTTATACTTCGTCCCATAAAATAATTTTTTTTATTTATTTATTTAAAATTTTGTAACTGGGAGTTGAAAATTATTAATTTCTTGGTAAAAAATGAACATAAAAAGAAAATATATAAAGGAGGAAGATATTATTATTAATTATGGATTATTTTAAAAAATCAATTGAAGAACATAAAAAAACAAAAGGAAAGATTGAACTTCTTTCTAAAATGTCTGTTAAAAATAAAGATGATTTGTCTATTGCTTATACTCCTGGTGTTGCAGCACCTTGTCTTGAAATTCAAAAAGATGTCAATTTAGCTTTTGATTTGACTTCTTCTAAGAATACTGTTGCAGTTATTTCCGATGGAACTGCAGTTTTGGGTTTGGGGGACATAGGTCCTATTGCATCTCTTCCAGTTATGGAGGGGAAGGCCATTTTATTTAAAGAATTTGCAAATGTTGATGCTTTTCCTATTGTTTTAGATACTAAGGATACTGAAGAGATAATTAAAACTATTAAGACTATTGCTCCTACTTTTGGAGGAATTAATTTAGAAGATATTTCTGCACCTAGATGTTTTGAAATAGAAGAGAGATTAAAAAATGAATTGGATATTCCTATATTTCATGATGATCAACATGGAACTGCAATAGTTTTATTGGCTGGATTAATAAATGGACTTAAGATTGTAGGTAAAAAGAAAGAGGAAATAACTATTGTTGTAAATGGTTCTGGGGCAGCAGGGATTGCAATTACTAATTTATTAAATTTTTATGGGGTAGGAAATATTATTGTTTGTGATAGTAAAGGAATTATTTCTAATAATAGGGATAATTTAAATTCTTTTAAAATAAAATTATTAAAAACTACAAATAAAAAAAATTTAAGTGGAACTGTTTATGATGCTATTCAAGGTGCTGATGTTTTTGTTGGTGTTTCTAAAGGAGATTTGTTAAAAGCCGAGGATATTTCAACTATGAATAAAGATTCTATGATTTTTGCAATGGCTAATCCTACTCCTGAGATTATGCCTGAAGAAGCAATTAAAGGTGGTGCGAAAATTATTGCTACGGGGAGGAGTGATTTTCCTAATCAATTGAATAATGTTTTAGTTTTTCCTGGCATTTTTAAAGGTGCATTAAAAGCTAAATGTCAAATTACAGAGGAGATGAAAATCGCAGCTGCTAAAGTTTTAGCTGGAGTTGTTAAAAATCCACATGAAGAATATATTATACCTTCACCTTTTCAAAAAGGGGTTGCAGATTTGATTGCAGAAGAAATAGTTAAATTAAGTAAATAGAATAAATAAATTTAAATAATTTTTATTTATTTTTATTATTATGTTAGAATTAAAAATTTCTAAAAAACCAAAATTAATTTGTATTTTAAGAGTTAAAGATGAGATAGATATTATTAAAAAATGGATTGAAAATAAACTTTTTGTTGATATCTTTTGTGTTGTAGATAATGGTTCAACAGATGGAACATATGAATATTTAAAATCTTTAAATAATGTGGCAATTACTAGAACTTTTGGATTCAATGAGGGAAGAGATTGTAATTTAGTTTTAGAATTAGCAAAAGCTCACAATCCTGAATGGATTTTAAAATTAGATGCTGATGAATTTTTTGAAGATAAAGCAGTTAAAGTTTTCCTAAATTATTAAATCAATCTTTTTTTAATAGTTTTATGTTTAGATCATTTATTTTTGATTATAGGTTGGGTGAAGATAAATTTAGATTGATGAAAAATTTAAGGGATGATTGTATTAGGGTTCCAGTTTTAAAATTAATTAGATATAAAACTAAAAATTTAATTTTACCTAATGTAAATTCACATGTTGGAAATTTTAGATTTTTTAGTAAATTAGCACTTTCAGATATTAGAATTAAACATTATGCTTATCGTTCAAAGGAAAAAGTAAAAATTAAATCTGAAATATATGAAAAAATGAAAGGAAAAAATGATCTGAGAGATTATAGTTTAAAAACATATGAAAAAAATGTTTATGAAGATAATTTAATTTTTAATTTTGAGAAAAAGGAAAAAAATTTTTTAAAAAAATTAAATAAATATGGTGTACCATATATTAAATCAACAGAATCTGGTGAAATTAGAATTTTTAAACCTAAAATAAATTTAGAATATTTTAAAATCAAATTAAAATTGTTAATTTATTTTATTATTAATTTAGTTAATTTAAATCATTTTGCAATGTTTTTTATTGAATTTCGACATAATAGAAAAAATTGAGATTTTTTTAAATAATAAATATACTGTAATAATTTTAAAAAATATAAGAAATTTAATTTTTTTTATTAAAAATGTTCGAGTACCGACATATTAACAAAACTTTTTAAAGAAAAATAATTAAATATTAAATAAAGTGATTTTTTTTAAAAAATATTATACTAATGAATATATTGTAAATTATTTTTGGAATTTTGTTCAAGTTTTTACTAAACAAGGATTTTTATTTTATTTATTTTTTATTTCTGCTAAATTTTTAAATAAATTTGATTTTGGTTTATTAAATTATTGGATGTCTATATTAACTTTTATTCTTATTTTTTGTGATTTTGGAATTTCAGCTTCGGTTAAAAAATATACTTCAGAATTAAATGTTTCTAAGAATAATAATGACATAAAGGAAATATTATTTCCAATTTTTATTTATTTTATTATTATTTCAATTTTAGTTTCAATTTCTTTATTATTATTAAAATCATTTCTAATTATTGAGATTTCAGATTATATATTTTATTTAATTCCAGTATTATTTTTTCTTCCTTTGACAAGTATACTTGATGGTTTTTTTAAAGGATTAAAAAAATTTCGTTTTTTAGGGATATTATATTTAGTAGTTAGTAGTATTTCTTCTATTATTTCTTTTATTTTAATTAAAACATATTTTTTAAAAGGTGTATTAATATCTTATAATATTTTTTATCTTTTTTTTTCAGTTTTATTATTTATTTTTGTGATAAATAAAATTTCAATTTCTTATAATTATACTCTTTTATTTCAAATGATAAAATATGGTTTCATTATTGGTTTATCTTTAATGAGTTTATTATTCTTTATTAAAATTGATATAATTATTCTTGGTCAATATAAATATTTTAAAGAGATAGCGAATTATGAAATAATCAATAAAATATTACAATTTATTTTAATTCCTTTCGGCATTTTTACAACAATTTTAAGTCCAAATATAACAAAGTATTATACATTAAAAAAATATTTAAAAATAAAAAATTTATTAAGAAATCATGTTTTATTTGTATTATTTATAGGAATTTTATATAGTTTAATACTTTATTTTATTTTACCTTTAATAATAAAAATATTTTTAAATAAATATTATAATACTCAAATTTTAGAGATTTTAAACTTATTTTTATTAATAATCCCATTTTTAGCTGTTAGAATTTTAGTTTTAGGAGGTTATATTATAGCAACAGGTAATGCAATTTATTTTTTTTTTGGAAATACAATATTTGGTATAATTAATATTTTATTGGATATAATTTTAATAAGATATTTTGGATTTGAAGGAATCTTAATAAGTACAGTTATTTGTTTAGTATTGGGGATTATATTTAGTTCATTATTATTTTTATTTATTTTAAATAAAAAAATAAATAAGAAATAAATTAATTTATTTACATAAGTTATATAAATATTTAAGATTTATATTTAAATAATGGTTGAATTTAATTTTAAAAATAAAATAAAAAAAGTATATTTACATGAAAAATTATTTTTATTGAATATTTTATTATTAAGTTTTATTCTGTTTTTTATTTATTTTTTTAAATATAATTTTTTATATTCATTTAGAATTATTTATGGAACTTTATTTTTTTTATTTATTCCAGGTTATTTAATTATATTAAATTTTTTTGAATATACAGAATTAGATTTAATTGAGAAAATAGGAATTTCAATAAGTCTTTCTTTAGCAATAACTCCATTATTTGTTTTTTTTTGTATATTTTTTTTCAAATTAAAAATTAATTTGTTTAGTTTAATTATAATTAATTCGATTATAATTTTAATTATAATTTTAATAAAAGTATATAAAAATATAATTGTTGTTTTTTTGAGAAAATTAAAAATAATAAAATAAATTAATTTTAATTTATTAAAAATTAATGTGGTTAGTTATTACTGCCCAATGATTACACGAACATTTATATTTATATTATTATTAAATAATTATGAAAAATAAAAAAGGAATGACTCCAGTTATTGCAGTTAGTTTATTGATTGTTATTACAGTTATTGTAGGATTATTTGGACGATCAGACTAAATAAAATTATATTATAAATAAAATTCCAAATGAAAATACTAATTATAAATGATTTTATTGTTGAATATGGGGGTCCTGAAAAGGGAATAATAATTAAAAAAAAGTTTTTTGAAGGAAAAGGCCATAGTGTTGAGTTATTTGGTTCAAAAAAAATTATTAGGAATAAATTTACTATTTTGAATTTTAAATATTATTTTAAATTAAAAAAAAAAATAAGAGAATTTAAACCTGATTTAATATTAATACATAATATTAGATTTTTTTTATCTCCATTAATATTATTTGCTTTGCCTAAAAGTATACCAAAAATTATAACAATACATGATTATGGTAATATTTGTCCAAAAATTTGGAATATTGATGAAGATAAGCAAGTATGTAAAAGAGGAATTGGATTCAGGTGTATTTATAAAAAATGTTTATCTTCAAAAAAAAGAAATATTTTTTATGAATTTTTAAGATATTTAAAAGTTAATTTTTTAAATTATTCTATTATTAAAAAAGTAGATATTATAATTACTCCTTCAAAATTATTATCAAAAAAAATTAGAACTAAATTTAAATTAACTAATGTGTTTACAATTAGAAATCCTCAAAAGTTAATTAGAAATCAATATATTAATAAAGGAAAATATTATTTATATGTAGGTAGACTTGAAAAAGAAAAAGGAATTTTTTTTTTATTAAAAAATTTTCAATTATTTTTAAATAAATTTCCAAAAGAGAAATTAATTATTATTGGGGATGGTAAAATAAAAAAAGAAATTAAAAAATATATTGAAATTAATAATTTGAAAAAAAATATAATTATTAAAGATTTTATGACTTTTGATAATTTACATCAATATTATTTTAATGCAAAATGTGTTTTAGTTCCAAGCATATGGGTAGAAAATTTTAGTAATGTGGTACTTGAATCTTTAATTGATAGGACTCCCCTTTTAGTAAATTTAATTGGAGGTTTAAAAGAACAATCAAAAATATTTTTAAATGTAAATACTTATAAATATAATAATTCAATCGATTTTATTAAAAAATTAGAATATTGTCAAAATACAAAAAAAAAATCTTTTAAAAAAGATTTAGAATTAATTAAGAAAGATTTTTCATTAGAAAAATATTATAATGAAATAATAAAACATTATAATAAAATAAATTAATTATTATTTATTATAATTAAATTCCAAATTATTACTAGATAAGGACTACAAGAGTACTTATACTTATATATTTACTAGATAATTATGAAAAATAAAAAAGGAATGACTCCTGTTATTGCAGTTAGTTTATTGATTGTTATTACAGTTGTTGGAGTTTTTGGATTTCAAACATGGTTTAATTCTTATTCTTCAAAAATTAGTTCTAATGTTGAAAAAGAAAGTTCAAGTGCTGAGATTGGAGGTTTATTAAAAATAGAAGGTATTGTTGATGATAGTTTATATTTATTAAATTCTGATTTAAAAAATATAAGTTTAATTTCTTTAAAAGTTGGTGGGAATAATTGTACTATTTTAGAAAATAATTTAGTTCCTGGAATGAATGAAATTAATATTACTTCATGTTTAATCGGGATTTATGGTGGTAGTATTAATGATATTGTAGTCATTACAAATAAAGGCTTATCATCTAAGAAAATGATTATTAATGTTGGTTATTAATTATGAAGACTTTTTTTTTTAAAAAAGATATTATTTTTTTATTTTTATTTATTCAAATAATTTTATTTTATTTTAATTTATTTATTAAATTTTATTTTATTTTATTTTATTTTAATTTATTAATTATTATTTTATTAATTATAAAATTAAATTCAATTAATTTTAAACTTAAAAATAAAAGATTCATAAATTTTTATTTTATTTTATTTCCAATTTTAATTTTAATTATTTCTAGATTAATTTTAATTTCAAATTCTTCTTTTTCTTTAGGTTATGATTCAGGTTTATATAAATATTTATTTGAAGAAAGTTTTTTTAAATTACAAGAGGGTAATTTTTCAAATATTTCTTGGATAACTTTAATGTATTTGCCAGGAGCATCAATTTTATCTTCAATATTACTTAATTTGGGATATACATCTACATTTTTAATAACTTATTTTTTAATTTTTTTAGATTTATTATTATTATTTAATATTTATATTATTTCTAAACATTATTTTTCAAGAGATGTAGCAATTTTATCTTCTTTTTTATATAGTATTTCAATTGTTGCTTTTCAAGTTTTTTGGTATGATTATTATAAAAATATTATTGGTATTATTTTAATATTACAATTATTTTATTTATTGGAAAAACAAAAGTATTTTTTAAGTTCGATTGTTGGAGGTTTTTTGGGAGGTTTACATAGACCAAGTTTTGTAATTTTTTCAATTACTTATTTTTTTAATTGGTTTGAAAAGAAGAGGAAGGAATTATTTATTGTTGGAATTATAATTATTTTATTATCTTTATCATTTTATATTAATAATTTTTATGAATTATTTGTTAAAATATTTATAAAAATAACAAAAAGTTTAACGACTAATGTTAGTTCGGGATCATTTATTTCTTTTAAGGTATTTTTAGAAGAATCTTTATTATTAATATTATTTTTTATAATTGGTTTAGTATATTCTATTAAAAATCAAAAATATAATTATTTATTTATTTGGTTAATATTAAATTTTTTTATAATTAGTTTTAATTTTTTTTTTTATAATAGGATGTTAATTTTTTTAAATATTGTTTTTATTATTTATTCTGGTTTAGGTTTATCAATAATATTTGAATTTTTAAATTGTTATCAGAAATATATATACATATTATTATTATTTTTAATTGGTTCTTTTTCATTATTTACTATTTCATTTAATTCAACACCATTAATTTCTAAAGCAGAATTTAATTCAATAAATTGGATTAAGGAAAATACACCAATTAATGCTAAAATATTTTATAATAATAAATATTATCTTCCTTGGTTAATTGGTTGGAGTAATCGGACAGTAATTGGTCATAGTATTTTTGGAAATGAAAAATATGATGAAAAATTATGGGTTGAACATTTTAAAGGAGGTTTAAGTATAATAAAAAAAGAAAAAGGAATAAAATATTATTATCTTGGAAGATTTGGGAAGATAAATTATTATAACAATAAATTTAAAAATAATCCTTGTTTAATACAAGTATATTATAATAATGAATCTTCAATTTTTAAATATAATTCTTATTGTGATTATTTTGAAACAGATTAAAAATGAAGATATTATTAATACAGGATTTAATTTCAGATATGAATGGAGCTTCAAAGGCCGTTTTTGAAATTAAAAAATTATTGGAAGGAAAAGGACATGAAGTTAGATTAATTGGCTATAAAGGAAAAAAAGAAACTATTTTAACATTTTTTTCAAGATGGTATAGTTTTAAATATTATTATTTGACAAAAAAATTGATTAAAAATTTTAAACCTGATATTGTTCATATTCATGATTATAAATATTATATTTCTATTTCTCCAATTATTGCTGCAAAAAAATTAAATCAAAAAATAATTCTTACACCACACGATTTTACTTTATATTGTCCAAAATTATGGGG
>Ga0256913_10000181_pt1 | contig 30174 bp, 25 predicted proteins | sample Axial_MatmetaG_FD_185970 | JGI IMG/M metagenome (GOLD analysis project Ga0256913, IMG submission 185970) | Deep-sea worm associated microbial mat communities from Axial Seamount, Juan de Fuca Ridge, Pacific Ocean - Axial_Mat | ecosystem: Environmental > Aquatic > Marine > Oceanic > Microbial... | reverse complement strand
TTTGTTTTTTATTATAGGAAGGTTGACAGTTCATATAAATATCCAATTGGTATCGCAAAGCGATCGTATGTTTTCGTTCGTCGGGAGATTTTTCCGCATTTTCAAAAAAAGGAATTGCTTCTTTTTTATAACCGCGATGAAAAAGAGCAATGCCTTGCAATAAGTTATATTCCGCTTCAAAATAGGTCGATTTAAATTTAGGAGAATGTTTTACTTCTTTTTCAAACTCGGGATAATTATTGTTTGCAAGCAATACCGTTAATAAATATATATATTTCGATTCGGTTTCATGTTTTATGTCGTTACTAAAAAGAGAGGAATAATAAGCATTAAGTTTCTTTTTATATTTTCTCAGTTCTTTTTTATCTTTTGTTAACCAAGCCAAATACACATAATAATATTTCGTGTGCTCAACAATACCTTTCCATGTATTTGGTTTCCGGAATGCAATTAATGAATATTTTTTTGAAGAATCTATTTTCCCGGTAATAAAATAATATTTAGCTTTTACAAAAGAGTCTATAATTTTTAACGAATCGTTATTAATTTTTTTCCCTGTTTTTTTTGTTAAATACAGATTTAATAATGTGTGCCCGTACCAATTTATTACCCGTTTATTTGCAGGGTATTTATTAATAAACTCTTCAAACAGCGGTATTGCCTCATATGGGTTATCTTCCATTACGGTATTAATTTCCAACTTCATTAACAATGCCTGAGGGTAAACGATAACACCTTTTCGTAAAGCAAGATTAATATATTTTAATCCATCAATTCTGTTGCCCGAAACTCCGAGAATACTTGCAATAAAAGCGTTAAAACCGTTTAAACGTGCGGCATAATATCCGAATACCCCGGGGTATAAATAAGCATCGTAAAAATCAGGGTATTCTTCTATTAACTTTTCAAACATCTCATTGGCTTTTTTCCCGTTTACGTAAGCCGCCCACCAATAGCCGTTTAATCCGGCATAGCGAGAATAATATCCGTGCAGCGATGCTAAATAAAATCTGTTAGCCGGTGTTCTGGGAATATTTTCCAACATCTTTAAAACCTTTTCCAAGCTGTCTATCGATTTATCAACAAGGATTTCGCGCAAAGAATCTCTCCCCGATAAAGGGAACCGATTAATTTTTTCGTGAAGCTGTAATGCATCGGCACCAAACCAATTAAAATAATATTTCGGATTTTTGTTGTTTGAAATTATTAATGAATCACAAATTTGTTTTACTTCCGTATATTTATCATTAAACGTTAAGTCAACTATTTTTTTATCAAGAGAATCAATCTTTAAAATATTTTGCGATAAAATAACGGAATAAAATAAAAACAGTATTATAATAATTTTATTCAACTACTTACCAAGCATTTTATTATAATCAACTTTATCCATTGTTTTAATTGTTATTCCTTTAGGGATATTGAATTTATCTTGTGAAATAGGGATATCGGTTTCTACACTTGTTGCGGTTTGTGTAATTTGCATTCCCATTACATTGGTTTCCGTTTTAATCGGAATTGTTTTCCAAACCCAAATTTTCGACATCATTTTGGGAACATCCCAAATATCACAATTTTTTCCGCTTACTGTTTCGGTTCCTATTTTTTTACCGCCCATTTTTTTCATCATTGCAATTGCTACTTCTTCACCTTCAACTCCATTCGGAAATAATTGATACATAGGATTTTCTATTTTTGTTGCCGTGTTTGTCTTTAAGTTTACGGAATAGACCCATCTGTCTTTCATTATCTCTAAAGAATTATGTTCTTGTTTTACTCCCATCATATCTATAGTTAAATTGGATTTTTTGGCTTCTAACATACCGTAATTATCAAAATAGGTGGTTGATGTTCCTGTCATTGCTCCGGTTGATTCATACACGATTTTTCCGGATTTGAAATGATAGCGTTTGTATTCTTGTGCAAAAATTGATACGGAAATAAATATCAATAATAATAATAACTTTTTCATTCCTCTTTTCCTCTATTTGTTAAAAAATGGAGATATAATTTACTGAATGATTACATTTGTTAAAAACAAAAAAACTTAACGAACATTATCCAAAGCTTGTCCCAAATCCTCAATAATGTCTTCCACGTTTTCAATTCCAACGGAAAGACGAACAAGCCCGTCAGTAATTCCGGCTTCTTCCCTAATCTCTTTTCCCATAGAAGCATGTGTCATGCTTGCGGGATGTTGAATTAAAGATTCCACACCGCCAAGACTTACGGCAAGTTGACAAAGTTTTACGGAGTTCATGACGGCTTCGCCGGCAGAAAATCCTCCATTAACTTCAAAAGTAATCATTCCGCCTTGTGCCTTATGTTGTTTTTTAGCAATATTATATTGCGGATGCGATTTTAAACCCGGGTAACGTACCCATGCAATTTTGGGATGCGCTTCTAACCATTCCGCTATTTTTTGAGCCGAAGCGGAATGACGTTCCATTCGTAAAGACAATGTTTTTAATCCTCTGTGAACCAAAAACGAGTTAAACGGGTCAATAACCCCGCCGGTTTGATTTAAAATTTTTCGGAAATGTTTATATGCTTCTTCATCTTTAACAATAACAATTCCTCCAACAACATCTGCATGCCCGTTAAGGAATTTTGTTAAACTGTGCAGAACAACATCCGCTCCCAAATCCAACGGCTTTTGTAAGGCCGGAGACATAAACGTATTATCTACAACAAGTTTTACATTTGTCGAATGAGCAATTTCCGCAACGGCGGTTAAATCGGCAATTGCCAAAGTGGGATTTCCAGGTGTTTCTATATAAATTACTTTTGTATTAGGTTTTATTGCTTTTTCAATCTCTTCCGTATTTGAAGCATCAACAAATGTTGTTTCCACACCGAATTTTGAAAAAACCGTTTTAAGTAATGTTACGGTAGGACCATAAACGGCTTCGGAGCAAACCACGTGGTCACCGGCGGAAACCAATGCCGAAAAGACAGTGTGTACAGCAGCCATTCCGCTACCGCAGCCAAGGGCTTTGTGTCCGTTTTCCAAAGCGGCAATAGCATTTTCCATTGCCTGTACCGTAGGATTCAGCATTCGTGTGTAAATATATCCTTTTTGCTCACCTTTAAATAATGCACCTCCGTGTTGTGCGGATTCAAACTTAAATGTTGATGTTTGATAAATAGGCGGAACAACAGGTCCGTATTCATATTCCGCAATACCGGAATGCACACATTTGGAATCGAATCCTAAATTTTTGTTTTCAAACATAATTTTATTACTCCTTTTTTAATATTTTCATCTTTATTAAACTATCTTTTTTCAAATTTAAAACAAAAAGTTTTTACTAAATATATTCTTTCAAGAAAAAGAAGAAATTTTAATATGACGGAAATTTTGTTAAAAAATTAATTAAAAAAGCCGTGGATAAATACCCACGGCTTTTTACTATTAATACTATATAATGTTTTCATCTATAAAGCAGGAGAATCTTCCTCGGTTTTGTTATCTTTAGCATTATTATTCACATTCGAATCGTCAACAACAACTTTGGCAATATCCGCAATGGAATCTTCTTCCTTAAGACGAATAACCCTAACGCCTTGTGTATTACGCCCCATTACACGAATGTCTTTAACACCTTGACGTATTACCATTCCTTTGTTTGTTATTATAACCAATTCGTCTTTGTCGTTTACCTCCATAAGGGCAATTAACTTTCCGTTTTTCTCTCCGGCTTTAATAGTTTTTATGCCTTTACCGCCACGATTTGTTATACGATAATCTTCTATTTTACTTCGTTTGCCGTAACCTTTATCGGTAACAACAAGAAGAGTTGAAACGGAACGAACAACAATAAACCCTACCACCTCATCTCCCGGGGAAAGTTTAATTCCCCGCACTCCGGTTGATGTTCTTCCCATCTCGCGAACCTTTTCTTCGGGGAAGCGTATTGCCATTCCGTCTTTTGTTCCTATAATTAGATGATTGTTTCCATCGGTCATTTTAACGGCAATAAGCTCGTCGCCCGGAACAAGTTTAATAGCATTAATACCCCCGCGACGAACATTTGAATAGGCGGAAAGAACCGTCTTTTTAACCGTTCCGTTCTTAGTAACCATCACAAGATATTTATCGTCGGAGTATTCTTTAACAGTTACAAAAGCTGTAATATTTTCATTTTTATCTTTTTCCAAAAGGTTAACAATAGATCGTCCGCGTGCCGCTCTGCCCCCTTCGGGAATTTCATGAACTTTAAGCCAATATGCTCTTCCTCTATCGGTAAAAAACATTATATAATGATGTGTGGATGCAATAAACATATGCTCAATAAAATCTTCATCCTTTGTTCCGGCACCGGTTACCCCTTTTCCTCCGCGCGCCTGTCTGCGGTAACCGCTTACAGGAAAACGTTTAATGAACCCGTTATGCGAAATTGTTACAACAACATCTTCTTCCGCTATAATATCTTCAAGAGAAAATTCTTTGTAATCATGAATGATTTCCGTTCTCCTTTCATCACCGAATTTATTTTTAATTTCAAGAAGTTCTTCTTTTATTATTTTATTGCGCTTTGTTTCGCTTGTTAAAATACCCTGAAGTTTTTCTATTAATTTTATTATCTCTTTATATTCGTTTTCTATTTTTTGTCTTTCAAGCCCTGTTAAACGCTGCAAACGCATATCCAAAATGGCTTTTGCCTGAATTTCGGAGAGTTTGAATTTTTTTATCAAGTTTTGTTTAGCCGTTTCCGTATCTTTGGATTTTTTTATTGTTTCAATTACGGCATCAATATTATCCAAAGCGATAATATAACCTTCTAAAATATGTGCACGGCGTTCGGCAGCATCAAGTTCGTATTTTGTTCTGCGTATTAACACATCCATTCTGTGGTCAACAAAATGTTTAATCATTTCTTGCAATGTTAACACCTTGGGTATTCCGTTAACCAAAGCAAGCATAATTACGCCGAAGGTTACTTGCATTTGAGTATGTTTAAATAATTGATTTAATATTACCGCCGGTTGTCCGTCTCGTTTTAATTCAATAACCACACGCATTCCGTCTCGGTCCGATTCATCCCGTATATTTGAAATGTCCGAAATTTTTCCGGAGCGAACCAACTCGGCTATTTTTTCAATTAAATTTGCTTTGTTAACTTGATAAGGTAGTTCGGTGATAATAATTGATTCCCTATCGTTTTTATGAGTTTCGATATTGGCTTTTGCACGAACAACAACTCTGCCGCGCCCGGTTAAATATGCTTCTTTAACACCTTCGTAGCCGTAAATAATTCCTCCGGTAGGGAAATCGGGAGCGGTAATATATTTCATTAAATCCGCCGAAGTTGAAGCGGGTTTATCGATGTAAGCAATTACGCCGTCAATAACTTCATTTAAATTGTGCGGAGGAATGTTTGTAGCCATTCCCACGGCAATACCGCTTGCTCCGTTTACCAATAAGTTGGGGAAATATGCCGGAAGCACCGTAGGCTCTTGAAGCGAATCGTCAAAGTTAGAAGTAAAATCGCAGGTGTTTTTGTCCAAATCTTTTAGCATCAGATCGGAAATTCTTGCCATGCGAGCTTCGGTATAACGCATTGCCGCTGCCGAATCTCCATCAACGGAACCGAAGTTTCCTTGCCCGTCCACCAACGGATAACGAAGAGAAAACGGTTGAACCATTCTAACCATCGAGTCATAAACTGCCGAATCACCGTGGGGGTGATACTTACCTAAAACTTCACCCACAATACGTGCGGATTTTTTATATGTTTTGTTGTGAGCTAATCCTAATTCGTGCATTCCGTATAATACACGACGATGAACCGGTTTAAGTCCGTCTCTTACATCGGGTAAAGCTCTGGAAACAATTACGGACATTGAGTAATCGATATATGATGAACGCATTTCATCTTCGAGCGTAACAGGTAATATTTTTTCAAAAAATGTTGACATAATTTTTTCTGTATTTATTTATAAAAATTTTTAATATTCAAATTGCACTTATTCCTTATGCTAAACATCAATATTGGCATATTTAGCGTGCTTTTCAATAAACTCTCTTCGCGGTTCAACAGCATCGCCCATAAGGGTTTCAAAAATTTTATCCGCCGCCAAAGCACTTTCTATATTTACTTGTAAAACCGTGCGTGTTTCGGGGTTCATGGTAGTTTCCCAAAGTTGTTCGGGATTCATTTCCCCAAGACCTTTGTAGCGTGATATTGTAACACCTTTCGGTAAATTATCTTCATTAATTGTTTTTTCGGATGAGTTACCTTTAAATCTTAAAAGAATCTTATCCCGCTCTGCATCGTCGTAAGCATAAATTTCTTCTTTCCCTTTTTTAATTTTGTACAACGGCGGTTGAGCAATAAATATTCTGCCGGTTTCAACAAGTTCTTTCATATAGCGATAGAAAAACGTCAATAACAGCGTACGAATATGGCTGCCGTCCACGTCGGCATCCGTCATAATAATAACTTTTCCGTATCGTGCTTTTTCCGCATTAAATTCCGTACCTATACCTGAACCTATAGCAGAGATGATAGCTTTAATTTCGTTGTTTTCCAAAATTTTATTCATTTTGGCTTTTTCTACGTTAAGAATTTTTCCTTTAAGCGGAAGTATGGCTTGAAAACGTCTGTCTCTGCCTTGTTTAGCGGAACCGCCGGCGGAATCCCCTTCTACAATGTATATTTCGGTATGTTCGGGGTCGTTAATGGAACAATCGGCAAGTTTGCCTGGGAGATGCATTGAATCCAATACGTTTTTACGACGAACAAGTTCTCTTGCTTTACGTGCGGCTTCGCGAGCTTCTGCGGCACGTGTACATTTTTCTATTACTTTTTTACCTATTGACGGATTTTCTTCCAAGAACTCGGAAAGTTTTTCACCAACAAGGGTTTCCACAATGGATTTCACTTCACTGTTACCCAGCTTGGTTTTTGTTTGTCCTTCAAATTGAGGCTCGGCAACTTTAACGGAAATAACCGCTGTTAAACCTTCTCTAAAATCATCTCCGGTAAGATTTATTTTTTTGTTACTTTTTATCAAATTATTTTTTGATGCGTAATTATTAAACGTACGGGTAAGCGCCGTCTTAAAGCCGGAAAGGTGTGTCCCGCCTTCGTGTGTGTTAATATTATTAACATAGGTTAAAATATTATCGGAATAAGCATCGCTGTATTCAAAAGCAATTTCAACCGGAACATTGTCTTTTTCTCCTTCTATATAAATAGGTTTGTGCAAAACGGTTCTTGTTTCATCAAGATATTTAACAAACTCTATTATTCCGCCTTTGAAATGGTATGTTTCGTTTTCTCCTTCAATTTCATCTTTGATTGTTATGGAGATGTTTTTATTTAAATATGCCAGTTCTCTCATTCTTTCGGCAAGAGTGGCAAATTTAAATTTAGTAGTAGTAAAAATTTCGGAATCGGGTTTAAAGGTAACCTTCGTTCCGGTTTCGTTTTTTTTAACTTTTCCAATCTCTTTTACTTCCGCAACGGGAATACCTCTTTTATATTCCTGAAAATATTTTTTACCGTTGCGTTTTACTTCTACCATCATCCACTCCGAAAGGGCATTAACAACAGAAACACCAACGCCGTGAAGCCCGCCGGAAACTTTATAACTATCCTTATCAAATTTACCGCCGGCATGTAATACGGTCATAACAACCTGCAACGCCGAAACTTTTTCAACGGGATGAATATCAACGGGAATCCCGCGCCCTTTATCTTCTACGGTAACACTGCCGTCTTTATTGATAGAAACCAAAACGGTATCGTTGTACCCCGCCAACGCTTCGTCGATGCTATTATCAACAACCTCATTTACCAAGTGATGCAACCCTCTCGGGCCTACATCTCCGATATACATTGCGGGTCTTTTTCTTACGGCTTCCAATCCTTTTAATACGTTTATATTACTGGCTGAATATTCTTTACTCACGATTATTGTACCTCAATCTTTTTCTTAAATAAATTTAATTTTTTTTATGTTTACTTTATTAAAATGCTTTTTAATTTTTTTTATCATTGCTTCTTGTTTTAAGTTAAGTTCATTTCTCCAAACAGAATTTTCTACGCGAAGGAAAAGCACACTTTTTGTAAACTTTACGGCTTGTGCTATTTTTTTCAGCTCGGGGAAAACATCGTGAAATTTAAGTATAACTTCTTCTTGATTTGCCGTTTTTACTATTTTGCTAAATTCCTTCTCATTGAATAAAACATCAGCAATACTTCTGCTTTTGAAACTTCTAGGCATATACAACCTGCCCTTTATTAACTTTAATTATCAAATCGTTTTCGCTTTTAGACAAATATTCAAAGTTAGATAAATCCGTAAGCGTAATAAAAGCTTGTCCTATCTTTTTCATATATTTGCTTATTTTGCCGGCTCTGAAAGCATCTAATTCTCCGAAAACATCATCCATTAAAAAGATAGGTGTTCTTCCTATAATATCCTTCAAATAAAAGAACTCTCCGAATTTAAGTGCAATTAAAAAAGTTTTGTGTTGTCCTTGAGAACCGTATTTTTTTAATTCTCTTTCGTTTATTTTGAATATGAATTCATCTCTGTGAGGTCCAATTAAATTTTTTCCTCGAATAATTTCCGTATTGAAATTATTATCCAACTCTTTAACAAAAACATTTTTTATATTAGCTTTGTCGGAACCATTTAAATAAAGATATTCAATTGAAGGGATTTCTTCGTTATCCATAATTTTTTTGTACGAATTATGAAAATAATCATTAAAAATTTGTAAGAACTTTATTCTGTGCTCTATTATTTCCGTTCCTTGATTTACAAGGGTTTCCGTCCATACGGATAATTCATCAAGCAATTTTTGCGTTCTGTTTTCTTTAATTAAATTAAGCAACGACGCTCTTTGTCTTAATGTTTTATTATAATCCAACAATATTCTTAAATAAGTATTGTTCGATTGAGCAATAACAGAATCGAAATATTTTCTTCTGTCTGCCGGTGCTCCTTGCGTAATAGAATGATTAGCGGGAATTAATGTTACAACGGGGAATTTTCCTATTAAATTTGCCGCCCTGCCAATCTGTTTATCATCAATAAAAATTGATTTTTTATTCTCGGTCTTATCAAAAAAAACTCTAACATTATTGCCGGTTAAATCTCTAAAACTACCGGTAACATTAAAATAAGATTCATTGAATCTTACAACTTCATAATCTTTAGATTGAGTTAAATTTTTTGATGTGCATAAATAATAGATAGATTCTATAAGGGATGTTTTACCCTGTCCGTTTCCGCCAACAATATAATTCAGATGTTTTGAGAAATCTATTTTTGTATGCAAATGTAATCTGTAATTTCTCAATTCTATCTTATTCAACACCATATTTAGTTATTAAGTCTGACCGGCATAATTAACATCATTAAATCTTGTTTTTCGTTGCTCTTTTCGGGAACAATAATTACCGCTTTATTAGCCGAATGCAACTTGAAAACAATTTTTTCTTCGGAAGTTAAATGACTTAAAATATCATTTACATATTGGGCATTAAATCCAATATCAATAGGTGTTCCGTTATATTCACATTCTATGTGTTCCTTTCCGGAATTTCCCATATCAACATCTTCAGCCGAAATTTCCAAGTTGTTTTCCGTGATGGAAAACTTAACTCTTCGGGTACTGGAAGAAACCGAAAAGAGCATCATGCGTTTTATTGCCGCCAATAAATCTTTTGTTTTTAATTTTAATTCAAATTCGTTTTCCAAAGGAATTACACTTCTGTACTCCGGATATTTTTGAGAAATTAATCGAGTAATTAATTCGATATCGCTCAACTTAAACGACATATGGGTATTACTCATATATACCGTAACATCTTTATCATCAAGAATTTTTTGTAATACGGTAATGGCTTTTTCGGGAATAACATATTTTACTTCTTTTTTATCATCTTCTTCAAGAAAATCCGCATGTATTCCTTTTTTCAGTAAATTAACCAATCTATGTCCGTCGGTTGCAACAAAGCGCAAACCTTCTTCTTCAAATTCCAGCAATGTTCCCATCATTGCCGGACGCATTTCCTCTTTGCTCATCGCAAAAGCAGAAGTATCAAATGCACTTTTTAATTGTAAACCATTAATATTAAATTCATTAATCTCATCTTCTTCGGTTGGGAAAGAAGGAATTTCGGGATATTCTTCGGCATCCAAGTAGCTGATAGAATATTCTCCGTATTCCGTTTTTAAATTTATTTTTTTGTTTTCGGTAATCTCAAAATTTACGGTTGTATCGCCAAGCGATTTAAGTATATCGTATGTTAATTTAGCCGGAACAACCAAGGAAATATTCTCTTCAGCAACAATATTTATTGAAGATTTCATGGAAATTTCCAAATCTGTTGCAATTATTGTTAAAGAACCGTCCTTAATTTCAAACAAAAAGTTTTCCAAAATAGACATTGGCGTACGTGTTGGAACGGCAGGAATTATCTTGGTAAGCAACTTTTCCAATTCTTTACTATTAACTTTGAATTCCATTAAATTAACTCCGAATTTTATAGTTTATAACGTATAAAAATAAGAAAAATAAAGCATTATTACAAAGGCGAATACATGGTAAATCACCAATATATAAGCGTGTTTACATAATTGGAGAAAGTTAAAAAAACAGTTGAAAATTAAATTTGAAAGTGCCGCAAAATGATAGACTCCGTTTCCGTCAAAACCATGTGTATTATTTAACTGCCTAAGTTTGCTGTTTATCTGTTTTATTAATAATATCAGCTTTCTTAGTTTTAACTAACCAATTAACCGGCTTATTAAATTTTACGTTTGGCTTTTTTTAGATAAAACGTCGGAATTAATTGTTATACAACGTACTGTTTACAAACGGAAAAAACGGCAAGGTAAAATAATTTAAGTAAAAAAAACAAAGTAAATAAAAAATTTTTTGAATTTATAATAATTAAATCTCTTTAATTTGTTTTTATTCCGATAAAAATAAATTAAATTTACACAATTGTTTTCTGATTATATATTTTATAATATTTAAGGGGATTTTATGGCGGTACTCAAAATAAACAACGTTTCCAAATCATTCGGAAATATTAAAGCTGTTGATAATGCCTCCTTTTCTGTTCCAGAGGGCTCAATATTCGGACTGCTAGGACGAAATGGTGCGGGCAAAACCACAACAATAAGAATGATAATGAACATTTATTTGCCTGATAGCGGGGAAATTTCTTTTGGAAATATAAAAGCAGGCCCCAATTTTAACAGCAGAGTGGGGTATTTACCCGAAGAACGCGGTCTGTATAAAAAAATGAAGGTATTGGAAACTCTCCTTTTTTTTGCCGAAATAAAAGGTAAAAAGGGAAAAGAAGTAACAAAACTGGCAAAAGAGTATTTAGAAAAATTTGATCTTGCCGACAGAATAAATTCTAAAATTGAAGATCTTTCAAAAGGAAACCAACAAAAGATACAATTTATTGCAACCCTCTTACATAACCCCGAAGTATTAATTTTAGACGAACTCTTTTCGGGACTTGATCCCATTAATACAAATCTTATGAAAAACATAATAATGGATTTTAAAAAAGAAGGGAAAATAATTTTGTTTTCCACTCATGTAATGTCTTTTGCCGAAAAAATGTGCGATAATATTGCCATTATAGATAAAGGAAAAATAAAAATTAACGGAAGTTTAAGTGAGATAAAAGCAAAATACTCTCAAAAAAATATAAGTCTTAATTATACCGGAGACATCTCCTTTCTTAAAGAGCACCCTATTATCGAAAATATTTCCGATTACGGTAACAGCGTGGGTATTAAGGTAAAAGAAGAAGAACATATACAACAACTTCTTAAACTGCTTGTTGAAAACAATGTTGAAGTTAAAAAATTTGATGCAAATGATATTTCCTTGGAAGAGATTTTTATTGACACTGTCGGCAAAGAAGAAGAGGAGGTAGAACATGTTTAATTATAGAGTTATTGCCCTTATAAAAAGAGAGTTACGCGAAAAACTTCTTTCAAAAACTTTTATATTAATGACACTTTTACTCCCCCTTTTTATGTTCGGTGCAATTGCAATGCAAACATTTATTATGAGTTTTGATTCCGAAAAAAATGTTGTTGAAATTATTGCCGAAGATTCGGCAATATCTTCGGGATTAGAAAAAATAATAAGAGAATCCAGTTTTGTTAAAGACAGCACCATAATTCCCATAATACAGAATATGACAAAAACGGAATTTGCAGATTATCTGAAAATTAAAGAAAAAGATTTATTGAACGAAAAAATAACAGGTATAATTTTTATTCCCAATTCCGCTTTAACCGATAAAAAAATTGAATATTACTCCAAAACCCCAAAAAATTTAAGACTGCTGGAAAGAATCGACAATCCGATTAATAAAGTTTTGGTGGAAGAATATTTTTCGTCAAAAAATATTCCTACGGAAGAATTAAAATATGCACGAATGTCGGTAGATATTTTAAGCTATAAAATATGTAAAGGAGAAGAGATAAAAGAAGAGGGCTACGGCGGTTTGGTGCTTTCTTACCTTTTTTCATTTTTGCTTTACTTCAGCTTGTTAATGATAGGTTCGATGGTAATGCAAAGTGTAATTCAAGAAAAATCGAATAGAATAGTGGAATTGCTTTTATCTTCCGTAACCAGTAAAGAATTAATGACGGGAAAGATTTTTGGTGCGGCAATTACCGGACTTTTGCAAATGGCTATCTGGCTTTCGCCTGTTATAGTTGTTGCCTCTACATCTTGGTTTATGTTACCCGAAGAAATTACAATTAACATAACTTTTATCCAAATAATATATCTGCTTGTAAACTTCTTTCTCGGACTTTTAGTTTTTATCGGGCTTTTCGCAACTGTCGGTTCAATTTTCGAAAATCCTCAGGATGCACAATCGGGCATGTGGCCAATATTAATGTTAATAATGATTCCGTTTTTCATCTCAATGTCTATGATAGAAAACCCTAGTAATCCAATAGGATTTGTTGCATCATTAATTCCGTTTTCGGCAATAATAGTAATGCCTGCACGTATGGCTTTAGTGGATGTTCCTCTTTGGCAAATTCTTCTTTCCACGCTTATCAATATTGCAACCGTTATTGTCATCTTTCCTGTTGCCGGAAAAATTTATCGCGTCGGTATTATGATGACCGGAAAAAAACCGTCGTGGGGCGAAGTTGTAAAATGGCTCAAATATAAATATTAATTTCCTTATCTTACAGAAAGAAAAGATAAATTAAAGATTGATTTTTTGGAAGAAAAAAAGAAAACATATTCTCAATTCGGAATTAAGTTCTGGGTTATTTCAGCATCAATTATTGTTGTTATTGCAGGGTTACGTCAAGCTGCAGGTTTAATAACCCCGTTTTTTCTGTCAATTTTTATTACGGCTGTTTTTTACGGACCATTTAAATGGCTGCAAAGTAAAGGAATAAAAACACCCTTTGCAATAACATTGGTAATTTTAGGAATTGCCGCCATTACTTTTATAATTTTTGCTTTAATTGGAACGTCTGTTTCCAGTTTTATGGAAAAACTTCCTTTTTACGAAAAACGGTTAACATTATATTGGGAAAATATTAACAGTTTTTTATATAACAACAAATGGGTAAAATTTGATTTAAATATTTCCGAATACACAAATCCGGGGATAATTATGCAACTGGCGGGTAATGTATTTACGGGATTCGGTAATTTAATGAGTAGTTTTTTTATGGTTCTGTTGGTTGTAATTTTTATGCTTATGGAAATTTCCATTTTCGAAAAAAAGCTTTACCTCATAAACAAAACTTCTTTGGATAGGGTTGATAATATTGTAAAAAGTCTTAACGCATATTTCGGAACAAAAGCATTAACCAGTTTAGTTACAGGAATTTTAGTCGGTATTTCGATGGCAATAATAGGAATTGATTTTCCGTTGCTTTGGGGGTTTCTTGCTTTTCTGTTGAATTTTATTCCCAATATTGGTTCTATTTTCGCCTCTATTCCTGCAATACTTTTGGGACTGATTCAGGGAGGGCTTACAACCGCATTAGCTGCCCTGGGAGCATATCTTCTTATTAATATTGTTATTGGCAATGTTATTGAGCCGAAACTGATGGGAAAAAACTTAGGGCTTTCTCCTCTTATTGTTTTTCTTTCCTTAATTTTTTGGGGATGGGTTCTCGGCACCGTAGGTATGCTGTTGGCAACCCCGCTTACAATGACTATCAAAATTATTTTCGATAATATGGAAGCAACCAAGCACATTGGTTTAATGATGGGGGACGAATCTTCAATAAAAAATTTAAAAAAATAATTTCTAAATTTTCTTCGGCAGCTCTACATAAAAAGTTGTACCCTCTTCTTCAGTTGAAACAAACGACACTTTCCCTTTTAAATATTTTTCTGTTAATAATTTAACACTGTACGTCCCTATTCCTCTTCCTACTCCTTTTGTCGAAAAAGAACGTTGGAAAATTTGAAGTTGTATTTTCATCGGAATATACGTTTCGTTATGGACGCTAAATATTACCTTGTCTTCTTTTTCTTTTACTTGGAGTGTTACTTTATTACCCGCTACACTGGCTTCCAAAGCATTTTTAGTTAAATTTATCAGTACCCGTTTTAATAATGTTTTATCACTATTAATTATTATTTGAGTATCATGATTTATTAATATTAATTCTTTACCTTCGCCAATCTGATGTTTTTTGTAAATGGATACAACATCATTCATTAAACCGATAACATTAAAATCAACTACATCGGGCTCAAGTTTTGAATCCTCCGCAAGGCGCAAAGTACGTTGTGCTTTTAATTCTTCAATTAATGTTTCCGTTACTTCCAAAGAAAGTTGTGAATATTCTTTCATTTCTTCACAAGTGGCATCTTGCATTAATTCCAAAAATCCTTTTAAATTTCCTGCTGTATTTAATATATCGTGAAAGAAAATTCGTTCCAAAACATTTCGTCTTTTTTTGTTGCTAATATCCCTTATTGCAACAATTGTTAAAGCTAAATTTTTTATCGTTATACTTTTCGTCCAAACATCAAAATCGTAAACGATGTTGTTTCTGGCAACTATTCTACACTCTTGCCTATCCTCATCTTTTTTTTGACTATACAATATTGCATTAACGGCGGCGCAAGTTGAGCATGCAAGAGAAGTTCCGCATCCGCCTTTTTCTTCAAAACTGTGTTCACAATTAAGAACTTCGCCTAAACGTTGCCCTAATAAATTATTTTGTTTCGTAAATTCAACAAAGAGTTTGTTGGCAAAAATTATTTGCCGCTCTTTATTAAGTATTATTACCATTTGGTTAATATCATCAATAAAAGAGTCTGCCGTTAAAAATTCTTTTACCAGATTATTTTGTTCTTTTACAACTTCAACCGGCAAGCGTTCAGCAGGTGCATAGTATGTGAAAATTTCTTTTGCTTTCATTTTTTAATTCTCTATTTTCAAATTTAAACCTTTAATATATTAAAAAATGGTATTTTATGAACGTAAAAACGATAAAAATAAATTCTCTCGATAAAATAATTATTCGAAAAAGCAACCGTGCCAAACACCTCTCTATTAATATAAAACCTTACAAAGGTGTTACCGTGGTTATTCCCGGAAACGTATCTTTTGCCGAAGGAGAACGTTTTGCCCGTAGTAAAGAAGAATGGATATTGAAACATCTTACAAAAATTAAACAAATTGAAAATTCACAAACAGTTTTTGATGAAAAAACAAATTTTAAAACGGCAAATCATAAATTGATAATAAAACGGGGAGCATCCACAAATGTTCATGTTTCAATAAATAAAACGGAAGTAATAATTCAATATCCCGCAAAATACGATGTTTACGAAAAATTTATTCAGGAGGCCGTTAAAGCCGGAATTATTGAGACATTACGAATTGAAGCAAAAATATTTTTGCCCGAAAGAGTAAATTTGCTTGCTGAAAAATTCGGGTTTAGATACAACAGACTCTTTTTGAAAAACATAAAAACACGTTGGGGAAGTTGTTCCTCACAAAACAATATTAATTTGAATATTCACCTTATGCGCTTACCTAATGAACTTATTGATTATGTAATATTACATGAACTTACACACACCATACATAAAAATCACGGTAAACAATTTTGGAATGCACTGAAAGAAGTTCTGCCGGAAAGTAATCAGCTGAACAAAAAACTGAAAAAATATTCCCCTCTAATTTTTTAATATCGAAATTAAAATCTTTTTAGGAACAAAAAATGATTTCTTTTTTAAAACCCTTTTATAATTACTACATCTAACAAAAAAATAAAAAGGAGAATATATAAAAATGATAAATTCAGAAATAATAAATACTACGATTACGGAAACCCAAATTGCCGAAAGAGCTTTTATCGGTAAGGTTTACAGATGGATGGGGTTGGGTTTATTAATAACAGCATTAACCGCATATTTTGTTGTAAATACGGAATCATTTGTTTATGCCTTGGCAACAAACAGTTTCCTCTTTTACGGATTACTGATTGCCGAATTCGGAATTGTAATTTATCTTTCCGCACGTATTCAAAAAATGAGCGCCGAGGCGGCCACCGCAGCTTTTATTATTTATTCAGCCATTAACGGCGCAACCCTTTCCCTTATTTTGTTAATGTTTACCGGTGCCTCGGTTGCATCTACCTTTTTTACCACTGCATTAACGTTTGGTGTAATGAGTGCTTACGGATATTTTACAAAACGGGACTTAACTACCATGGGCAGTTATCTTTTTATGGGGCTAATCGGTCTAATTATTGCCTCGGTAATAAATATTTTTTGGGCTAATAGTACAATGTATTGGATAATCTCGTATGTAGGTGTGCTTTTGTTTGTAGGTTTAACCGCTTACGACACTCAAAAAATAAAAAAAATGTCGATTATGGCCGATGGTGTTCAAGTCAGACAAAAAGTTGCCATAATTGGAGCATTAATGTTGTATTTGGATTTTATTAATCTTTTCTTAATGCTTTTAAGAATTTTAGGGGATAGAAGATAATAATTTTAATGCGGAGATTTTATAGAGTGTTTATTGTAAAAAACTTGGCAACGGGAACCGAACAATTCGATAGTTTGGAAAATGCAAAAAAGTATTTTGAACAAAATCCTAATACAACCCAAATTATTGAAAAAGACGAAAAACAGAATGAACGCATTTTAAAGAGCCGAACCCATAAAGAAGTAGGAATAATTGAAATTAATAATAAATGCGTTTATTTGAAAGTCCCGTTTTATCAACCTTCCGATATGCCGGAAATACAAATTTCTAAAATTGGTGAAACACCGGATAAACTCCGCTCCAAAATGGATGTTATTAACGAAATTTGGTTCTAAATCGAAATAAAATTTTATACTAACAACTTTTTATTTTGATTATTATATTTGAACCCGATATAAAAATATTTAATCTCGTTCAATAAAAAAATATTCAAAAAACATAAACAAAGGAGATATAGGTGAAAAAATTATCGTTCATAATATTAGCTGTTTTCATTCTTTTTGGTTGTGCAAATAAAAACGAAGCCAACAACAAAAAGAAGAATACGAAAAAAGAACAGGAAGTTGTTTGGTATCATAATATCGAAAAAGCCGTTGAAGTTGCAAAAAAAGAGAATAAACCGGTGCTTGTCCAATTTTCCGGTTCCGATTGGTGTAAGTGGTGTATTAAACTGAACAACGAGGTGTTTCATACAAAGGAATTTTCCGATTATGCAAAAGATAATTTAATATTGGTTAATTTGGATTTTCCTCAATACACACCCCAAAGCGACGAAGTAAAAAATTATAACAGAACTCAACTTTATAAATACGGAGTTAGAGGATTTCCTACAGTCCTTTTGTTGGATAAAAACGGAAATCTTGTTAAAGTTACCGGATATCAACCCGGCGGACCGCTTGCTTACATTAAGCATATAAAAGAAGCATACGGAATAAAATAGCTTTTTTAATAAATCACACCAAAATAATTTTACTTAAGATATAAGTTAAAACAATATGTATTAATAGTTATTTCTCCCGAAATATCGGGAGAAATAACTACTGTATAATGATGTATGTTTTTATCCATAAAAAAACATCTTCAACACAACACGCAAAAATTCTGCCGAAACTAACATTTGAGGTTCCGGTTTCTTTTAGCATCATGTTTTAGCCTTTCGCTTTTACAATATTTTAAAAAGCAGAGTCTCCTTTCTATTTTTTTGCAAAGCCGTTTATTATCTATTATATTACATTCGTTTAAATTTGTTTTCAAAACAATAATGTGTAAACTCTATTATGGAAGGAAAAAACGAATTAAAAATCAAATCTCTTTGGAAAGATTACAGTAAAGAAATTTTTGCGGGCAAGGGAGATTCCTTGGTTGATGTGCTGCATAAAATCCCTCTTTTTAACAAACTAAACAAACACGAATTAAAAATAGTTTCGAAATTCGCTTACGAAAGAAGCTACGAACCGGAGGAATTTGTTTTTCAAGCGGGGCAACCCGGTGCGGCAATGTTTATGATTAAAGAGGGCGAAATAAGTATCGTGAAAAAAAACAACGAAAATGAATTTGTTGAGATTGCCCGCTTAAAAGAGGGGGAGGTATTTGGCGAATTGGCTTTGTTGGATAGTTCTCCGCGTTCTGCCGGAGCTTTGGCTTTAACCCATGTAAAAGCTATCGCTATCTTCAGAGAGGATTTAAACAACTTGCTTGAAACACATCCTGATATAGGTGGAAGAATTATGCAATACCTTGCCATTATTACGGGTAAACGATTAAAAGAAACTACCAATTTGCTTATTCAACTTGAAGATAAACTTACAAAATTAAAGGAAAACTGTAATGAGGGATAAAGACCGTCAAAACAGATCGCGGGTTTTTTATTTTGTCCTTTTTCTGTTTTTTTTAACAGTTTTCGGTTATCTGCTTGTTGCTCTCAGCAATTTGATTTTACCTGTGGTATTGGGTACCTTAGCAGCTTATATCTCTTTACCGGCTGTTAATTATTTACGAAGAAAAGGATTGCCAAAAGGAATTGCCATTTTAATTTTATTGGGAATTTTTTCATTCATTATTTTTGTTATTGGCGAAAAAATTATCTCCTTTATTCCTTCCGAAGAAGAATCTCTTGAATTACGAGTTCAACTTCAATATAAATTGAACGAAAATTTTTTGGATTTTCTCGGCAAAAAAGATTTTAAAAGCGAAGGAAATATTATAGATAACCTTATCGGTAAAGAACTTTATCCTATTTTTAAAACAGTAAACTCTTTTTTGGCTTTGGACGATAAAGAAAAGAAGATATTTAAACATTATGCCGACAGCATTAAAATTCCTCAAAGGGTTCTTTTCTTCTTTAACGAAAATCAAAAACATCCGTTCGAAGCACTTGTTAGTAAGAATAATAAAGATAGTGCGAACAGTAAAATTCTTTCGGCTGTTCCCGATGTAACATACCATTCCAAGATTGCCGTTTTCTTAAAAGCAATATCAAATTGGATTATACTTCCGTTCGTTTTCATTTTTGTACTTATTGACGAAGGCGAAATAAAAAACTTCTTGTTAAGTATTGTGCCAAACCGATATTTTGAAATGGTTTTTACAACAATCTCCAATGTTGATAAGGCAATAGGTAATTACTTAAGAGGTACTATCCTTCAATCAACTTTGGTAGGAATGACAATTTTTATCGGGTTACTTTTAATTGGTTTTAATATACAAGCTGCAATATTAATAGGAATAATTGCCGGAATTTCTAATGCTATTCCTTTTTTGGGACCCATTATCGGGTTATTAACCGGATTGCTCTATGCCCTTATTGTTGAAGGAATTGATCCGCTTCTTCCTTTTTTACCGGATAACCCCGTTGTTGGAGTAATAATTGTTGTGGTAATTGCCCAACTTTTAGACAACGCTCTTTTTCAACCGTTGGTATTGGGTAAAGCGGTTAACCTTCACCCTCTTGTTGTTGTAATAGGAGTTACCGGAGGGTCTATTATTGCCGGATTTTGGGGAATGCTTTTTGCAATTCCCACAATAGTAATTTTTAAAGTTGTAATTGCCAATCTTTATAAGCAAGCAAAAGAGTATTTCATCATTTATTAAAAACAACGAGTATAGGAATGAAAAAAACTTTATTAATATTTTGGATATTAATTGCCGTAACATTAAATGCACAACATATAACCCAAAAGGGTGTTGACATAAAAGTGGGATATAATACACCGTTATTCAATTTTAATGATTATTACGGTGGCGGTTTGGGAATTGCTTTTAGTATGCTTTACCCTTTTGCCGATAATCTTCAATTTACACTTAATACGGGATATCAAAATTGGCGTTTCGATAATACCGCATTTAATTTAAAAAATACAAATGAGTATTATACCGATTTTAATTTTGATGCTCCCATTTTTATTATTCCTTTAACTTTAGGTATAAAATATTATGCATCTTCAACAAAAGTAAAACCATATTTTTCGGCTGAATTCGGATTCTTTTATTATACGCAGGAAATTAGCGGTACATATACCTGGATTGGTAATCCTTCCGGCACAGGAAATACATATACCCTTGCTCCGATTAAAGATTCAGGTTTTAAAACAATGCTAAGTACCGGAGCAGGTGCAACGGTTCCGTTAAATAATAATTTGGATTTGGATTTTCAAATAAAAATGAATGCTCTTTTTAATGCCCAATCCGTAAAAGAAAGCGATAATGCCGGTGCCGTTGAAGGAACGTCCTCAACAATATTTTCTCTTTCCATTATAGGCGGAATTAACTATTACTTTAATTAAACAGAATATAAGCTCATGAAAAAAATAATTGTTTTTATATTATTCCTTTCCGTTACTCTTTTTGCACAAAAAGGGAAATACGGATTTACCGTTAGCGGAGCGGTAAATTTTCCTTCGGGAGATTTTAATGATTATTATAACACTCAATTTGGCGGCTATGGCGGTGTTTTTTACAATTTTAGCGAAACCGGAAGAGTCGGTTTAATAATCGGATATAACAGTTGGTCGTTAGATTTGGACGCATTAAATAACACCGTAAAAGAAAACGGAAATAAAGGACACTATAATATTGAAGCTCCTATCAACTCAATTCCTGTTTTATTATATGTTAAATTCTTTTTCAAAACGGAAACGGAATTTCATCCTTATGTTATTATTGAGGGCGGTGCCTATAAAATATCCCGTGAAATTTACGGAAAATATATTAATGAAAACGGAAACTCCAATAATGTAAATTATCCTTCAACCGATATAACTTCTGGCGGTATTACTCCCGGTTTCGGTTTTGAATACCCCATAAACGAAATTCTTAATCTTGATGCGGCAGTTAAATATCATTATATATTTAACGAAGATGTTTATAATCTTGGAGATTACGGTTATGCTGCCAGTTATTCCACACACCATTTTGTTTCAATAGACTTGGGAATAAATATAATTTTTGAGTGAATTCGGAATATTCTTTCGATGATTTTCAAATACTTTTTTTTATTTAATCTTTTTTTTTTTAACTAACTTATAAGTGTGTATTAAATTTTCTGTTTTCTTTTGTTGATTTTTAAATTTACCATTACTCAATTTATTCTTCATAAATGAATTTATAAACGACCCATTGTATAAATGATCTTTTTTTCATAAATGGTTTTTCGAAATAATTTATTACGTTGTTTGTTCTTATAAAAAATATTTTAAATAAAAAAAAGCAATCAACTCAATATATTTCGAGTTAATTGCTTCTTTTCTTTTTAATTTTATTAATTTACTTTTTCTTGAACACCGGTTTACCGTCAGCACCAACATCAACAAGAATAGTATCACCGTTTTCAAATTTATTTAAGAGCAATTCCGTTGAAAGCGGATTGAGTACATAACGCTGTATTGTTCGCTTCAATGGTCTTGCACCGTAAGTAACATCATAACCTCTCTCTAACAAGAACTCTTTTGCTTTGTCGGTAACTTCGATTTTCATATTCTTATCTTGCAATAATTTTTCAACCATTCGCAATTGGATATCAATAATACCGACAAGTTCACGTTTTAATAACGGTTTGAATAAAACTATTTCGTCAACACGGTTTAAAAACTCAGGACGAATTGTTTGTCTGAGCAAGCCTGTTAAACTTGTTTCCAATTCGCTCATTATGCTGTTAATATTTTCTTCCGTTAATCCGCTCATTTTTTCTTGTATTAAATGCGAACCGATATTGGAAGTCATAATTATAATTGTATTTTTGAAATTAACCGTTCGTCCTTGATTATCGGTTAAACGTCCGTCGTCCAAAACTTGGAGCAGAACATTAAAAACATCCGGATGAGCTTTTTCAATTTCGTCAAGCAAAATAACCGAATACGGTCTGCGTCGTACGGCTTCGGTTAATTGCCCGCCTTCTTCATACCCCACATATCCGGGAGGCGCACCGATTAAACGCGATACGGAATGTTTTTCCATATATTCACTCATATCAATACGAATCATTGCATGTTCGTCATCAAACAATATATCCGCAAGTGAGCGTGCCAATTCCGTTTTACCCACACCGGTTGTACCGATAAATATAAAAGAGCCTATCGGACGATTTTTATCTTGTAACCCTGCCCGCGAACGGCGTATCGCATTTGCAACGGCAACAACGGCTTCGTCTTGCCCGACAACACGTTTATGCAATTCATCTTCCAAGCGGATAAGTTTGCTGCGTTCGCTTTCAAGCATTTTACTTACCGGAATTCCCGTCCATTTTGCCACAACTTCGGCAACATCTTCCGCTTCAACTTCTTCCTTAAGTAACGTTCTGTGTTTTTGTATTAATTTTAAGCTTTCCGTTTCCTCTTGAAGTTGTTTTTCCAATTCAACAATTTTGCCGTAACGAATTTCTGCCACTTTCCCGAAATCGCCTTCGCGTTCGTATTTATCGGCAAGAACTTTTTGATTTTCAATTTCGCTTTTTAAATCTCTTATTTTTTGGATTTTTTCGCGTTCTTGCATCCACTGACTTTTAAGAACTTTTCTTTTATCGTCAAGTTCCGCAAGTTCTTTTTTTATCTCTTCCAATCTGGATTTGGAAAGATCGTCTTTTTCCCGTTTTAATGCTTCACGTTCAATTTCAAGTTGTTGTATTTTTCTCTCCAACTGATCCAATTCTTCGGGCATTGAGTTAATTTCAATTCGCAACTTGGAAGCCGCCTCGTCAATTAAGTCAATAGCCTTATCGGGTAAAAATCTGTCGGTAATATATCTGCTGGAAAGTTGAACGGCTGCAACAAGAGCGGCATCGGTTATTCTTACTCCGTGATGAACTTCGTAACGTTCACTTAAACCTCGCAGAATGGAAATTGCATCTTCTTCGCTTGGCTCTTGTACCATCACCGGTTGGAAACGTCTTTCGAGCGCCGCATCTTTTTCGATGTATTTTTTATATTCGTTTAATGTTGTTGCACCAACAGCATGTAGTTCGCCTCTGGCCAATGCCGGCTTAAGAATATTTGCGGCATCCATTGCCCCGTCTGTTTTTCCCGCCCCAACAAGTTGATGAATTTCATCAATAAAAAGAATAATTTCTCCGTTGGAACTTTGCACTTCTTTAATTACTGCTTTTAAACGCTCTTCAAACTGTCCGCGAAATTGTGCCCCGGCAACCAATGCTCCTAAATCCAGAGCAACTATTCTTTTATCCTTCAAATTATCGGGAATATCTCCCGATACAATTCTGTAAGCCAACCCTTCGGCTATTGCCGTTTTACCCACACCGGGTTCACCGATTAGAATAGGATTATTTTTTGTACGTCTGGAAAGAACTTGGAGCACACGACGAATTTCTTCGTCGCGACCTATAACCGGATCAAGTTTTCCTTCTTTCACAAGTTGGTTTAAATCCCTTCCGTATTTTTTTAAGGATTGATAAGTATCTTCGGGGTTTTGCGAAGTTACCCTTTGGTTTCCACGTATATCTTTTAAAGCCGCAAGAATTGTGTTTTTTGTTATTCCGTGCGTGTTTAATAATTTTGCAACTTCACCACCCGATTCGGTAATTGCTATCAGAATATGTTCGGTGGAAATATACTCGTCTTTTAAATTAGATGCTTCCTTTGCCGAAGTATCTAAAATCTTTCCCACTTCTTGAGAAAGTTGTTGGTTGCCGATACCCGCACCGGTAACTTTCGGTTTCTTCTCAAGCAGTTCACCTACCTTTATTCGCAACGTGTCGGCATGTGCAGCTATTTTTTGAATAATCGAAACAGCCACACTATCGTTATCTTGCAACAACGCCGCAAGAAGATGCTCAGCCTCAACAATTTGATTATTGTAGTTCTGAGCAATCTCGATTGAATTTTGTATTGTTTCTTGACCTTTTACGTTAAATTTGTTTAAATCAATTGCCATAATTTTTCACCTCTTTCAATTTTTTTATTGTTTGATGTAACAACAACCGTAAAGATTCAAAAGTTCCATGTTATTAGAATAAATCTAATAACTTTCTTTAATTGTTATTATTTTTACTTATCTAATTTTAACAAAAAGTGGTTCTGTAATGAAAATTTTCTTTTTTCTTTTGTTTTTATCCGTATCCGTTTTTTCACAAAAACCCACACCAAAATATGAGTTTCGCGGAGCTTGGATTGCAACTGTTGCAAATATAGATTGGCCTATTAATAAAGATACATCTACGGCTGTACAAAAACGGAATTTAATAAATCAATTAAGATTACTTGCCGATGCCGGAATTAATGCGGTTTTTTTTCAAGTGCGAACCGAGTGTGATGCACTTTATAAATCGAACTACGAACCCTGGTCTTATTGGCTTACGGGTACGCAGGGAAAAGCTCCTGAACCGTTTTATGACCCGTTGCAAGTAGCAATTGAAGAAGCTCACAAGCATGGTTTGGAGTTGCATGCCTGGTTTAATCCTTACAGAGCCGTAAGAGATACAACCGCTTATAACCTCAGTAAAAATCATATTGCCGTAAAACACCCCGATTGGTTAATTACTTCAGAAAAATTTAAAATGTTAAACCCAGGGTTGCCGCAAGTACGTGAGCATATCAAAAAAGTTATGAAAGATGTTTTAACAAGATACGATGTGGACGGAATTCATTTTGATGATTATTTCTATCCTTATAAACCTAAAATTACACACGAAGACTCTTTAACTTTTATTAAATATAGCAGAGGGTTTTCCGATATAGACAACTGGAGACGGGATAATATTAATTTATTGATGAAAGAGTTATATAAAATAATAAAAAAAGAGAAGCCGTATGTTAAATTCGGCATTTCTCCATTTGGAATTGTACGAAACGAATATGCGAAAACAGACGGATTTAATTCCTATGATGTTATTTACTGCGACCCGTTAAACTGGTTGCAAAATAAAATAGTTGATTATATAAATCCGCAGCTTTATTGGGAAATTGGACATGAGAAAGCAGACTATGCAAAACTTCTTCCTTGGTGGAGTACTGTTACCAACGGCAGACATCTATATATAGGGCTTTATTCAAGCAAAATGTGTTCCGAAAATTATTCGGGGGATAAATCACAAATCGGCAACCAGGTTAGAATGAACCGAGCAACAAAAAATGTTTCGGGCGAAGTCTATTTTTCCGCAAAATCTATCACACTTAATTGGAGCGGTCTTGCAGACTCGATGAAAAACAATTGGTACAAAACAACGGCTCTTCCTCCGGTAATGCCGTGGCTTGATTCGATTCCGCCTCTTAAACCGGAAAATCTCCATCAAATACCAACCAAATCCGGCACTTTACTTTATTGGAATGTTCCTAATTCCGCAACAGATAAGGGGTTTCCTAATTATTATTTGGTTTATAAATTCGCTACTAACGAAAAAATCAATTTGAATAACCCCGAGCATATTATTAATAAAGTATTAAATAATAGAACAAGTTATTATTCCCCCGTTAAAGAAGATGCCGTTTATGTTATTACCTCCGTTGACAGATTACATAACGAGAGCGACGGAGTAATAATCAAAACAAAAAAATAATCTTTCACGGTTTTTAAGTATCAATATATCTTCTTTTGTTTTAAATGAATACTATTTGTATTTAATCTAAATAAATATTAAATTTGTAATCGGAATAAATATTCTTTTTTAAAAAACAAAGGAAAAGAAAATGAGTGAATTTTTAAATAACAGCCGTCAACGTGTTGATCAGTTGAAAAAGTTGATACTTGGTTTACATGACGGAAACTCTACTGAAGATACACAAGCCAAACTTGTTGAATTAATGGGAAGTGTTCCTTACAACGAAGTGGTTCAAGCAGAAGAGGAATTAATAGAGGAAGGGCTTGATCGGGAAGAAGTTCTTAAACTTTGCGACCTTCACACCGAGGCATTAAACGGTGCAATTGATACTTCAATGGCACAACAAATTCCGGAAGGACATCCTTTACATATACTGATAAAAGAGAACGAAGCTCTTCAAAAACAGATAGATAAAATCAAACACTTTCAATATTCCGTAGAAAAAGGAGAACCGAAGGTAATTGAGCAAAAAACAATTTTTGCAATACATACTCTTTTTAACGAACTAATGGACGTAGAAAAACATTACATTAAATTGGAAAATTTACTTTTTCCGTTTTTGGAAAAACATGATATTACCGGTCCTCCGATGGTTATGTGGGGAAAACACGATGAAACAAGAGCGTTTTTAAAATCATCCATTCAACTTTTATCCGAAAACAACAAAGCAACCAACGAAGAGCTTGAAGCATATTTTGAGATGATTTTTAATCCCACATTAAAATCAATATCCGATATGATTTACAAAGAAGAGGAAATTTTATTCCCGATGGCAATGGATACCTTAAACGATTTTGAGTGGTACCAAATTCAACAACAAAGTGAAGAAATTGGTTATTGCCTTTATACGCCGGAAGTTGAGTGGATGCCTAAATTATCCGACGAAGAAAAAAACGAGGCAAAAATATCTGATAAAATTAAGTTACCAACCGGTTCTTTTACTCCCGAAGAATTAGACGGTTTTCTTAATGTTTTACCTGTTGATTTTACTTTTGTGGATAAAGACGACAAAGTAAAATATTTTTCACAAGGACCAGACCGGGTATTCCAGCGGAGTAAAGCTATTTTGGGAAGACTGGTGCAATACTGTCATCCCCCTTCAAGTGTTCATATTGTTGACCAAATTTTGAATGATTTCAAATCGGGCAAACAAGACAAAGCAAAATTCTGGATTCAAATGGGAGATAAATTTGTTCACATAGCTTATTATGCTGTTAGGGATAAAAAAGGTAATTATTTGGGAACTGTGGAAATGAGCCACGATGTAAGCGAGTACAGAAATTTGGAAGGTGAAAGAAGAATATTAAATTACGAGGATTAAAATGTCTGATGCAAAAAAAATAATAAAAACAGAAATAACACCACAAACAATGGTAAGCGATTTTTTGGAAAACTATCCCGAATTAGAAGATAAATTAATAGAGATAGTTCCGACATTTAAAAAACTAAAAAATCCGATACTCAGAAAAACCGTTGCAAAAGTTGCAACTCTTAAACAGGCGGCAACTATCGGAGATATTCCTATTGCAGAGCTTATCTCAAAATTACGAGATGCGGCGGGATTAAAGCGGTTGGATATTGAAGAAGAAGCCGATCCCGCCAAACAGGAAAAACCCGGATGGGTTAAAAGGGAAAATGTAAAGCTTGAATACGATGCATACATAGATTTGGAAAACGGTATTCATCCAGCGGGACGTGTTACAAAAGAGATTCATGATATTTCCGGCAATGAGTTGTATCTTTTGTCAACCCCTTTTGTTCCGGCTCCTTTAATCCAGATGGTGGAAGAAAAAGGATATGAGGTTTACGTGGAAAATCTCGGAGAACAAATGTTCGATACATATATAAAAAAGAAAAATTAGTTATTTTTAATATATCAGATAAAAATAAAATACGAGCTTAAAATGAAACGACACAAAACAATTATCCCTTTATCTCACGACCATCATGTGTTGCTTAAAATGGCACAGGGAATAAAGAAAAATTTTATTAAAACCGACTTGGGAACCAGTTCCATCAATAATAAAATTAAACACGTAATTCACTCTTACAATACCGAGCTTATCCCTCATTTTAATCATGAAGAGACAATCCTTTTTCCTTTGGCAAAAGGGAAAGATAAAGCTTTGGATAAGTTGATTGATGAAGCGGTAGCGGAGCATGATAAAATGGGAGAAATGATTTCCGGCTTAGAAAAAGGAGATAAAGAACAAAACTTGGATAATTTGGGTTTCTTTTTGGAAAAACATGTTAGAAACGAAGAGAGAGTTCTTTTCCCTAAAATTGAAGAAGTTTTGGGCGACGAATTGAATATAATTGACGGGCAGATATATGCCGTTACCGATAGTTGCGGAATTTAGATATTAGCTTTCACATGCGTTCTTCAGTGCTTTAATAAGTTCGGTTGTGTACACAAGACCTTTGGTTTGTAAAGTTTTAATCACAGCACTTCCCACAATAAAGCCGTCGGCAAATGGTGAAAGTTGTTTTATGTTTTCAGGCTTGGAAATTCCGAATCCTATTAACATTTTATTTTTCTTTACAATCTTATATGTTGTTTTTAGATTTTGAATTGAGGCAATACTGAACCCGTTACGTACACCCGTAGTACCGGAAACAGAGACCGAATATAAAAATCCGGTTGATTTTTTATCTATTGTTTTTATTCTTTCGACAGAACTTGTAGGTGTGGTTAAAAGTATTTTATCGAGCTTGTCTGAAAACGGAAAAAAATACTCGTCAAACTCTTCCAAAGGCACATCGGGAATAATCAGACCGTCAACACCGGCATTTATTGCATCTGCCTCAAATTGTTCTTTTCCGTACTTTAGCAAAGTGTTGGCATACCCCATTAAAATAATGGGAATATCATTCTCTCTTTTTATTGCCTCGGCAAATTTAAATGTTTGCTTTTGAGTTATTCCGTTTTGCAATGCAACTTGTGATGAATATTGAATAACACCGCCATCGGCAAGCGGGTCGCTGAAAGGCATTCCCAACTCTATTAAATCCGCCCCCGCTTCTATAATTTTATTTGCATTATCTGTAAAGTGTTCAATTGTAGGAAATCCCGAAGTTAGAAAAACGGACAATGCCTTTTTGCCACTGTTGTTTATTTCGTTAATTCTATCTTTGATTATGCTTTTATTCATAACTAACTCTCAGTCTAAAGTTTTATTCTACTAATTAACGTTCCCAAATCCTTATCTCCGCGTCCGCTAAGATTTACAATTACTATATCAGTATCCTTCGTTTTCGGCATTAAGTAATCTAAGTATGCAATAGCATGCGATGATTCCAATGCGGGAAGAATTCCCTCAAGTTGCGAGAGTTTTACCGCTGCTTGCAATGCTTCTTCATCGGTAACGGATGAATATATTACCCGTTTTAAATCTTTTAAGAAACTGTGCTCCGGTCCGACCCCGGGGTAATCCAATCCGGCTGAGATGGAATGCACTTCCGTAATTTGTCCTTCATCGTTATGGAGGAGGTAAGTATTCATTCCTTGAAAAATACCAGGTGTTCCTTTAGTTAGTGTAGCACAATGTTTATCGGTATCTACACCAAATCCGGCAGCTTCAACACCTATCAGCTTAACATCACTGTCGCTTATAAAAGGATAGAACATACCTATAGCATTAGATCCGCCACCTACACATGCAACAATATAATCAGGGTTACGCGATTCCGCTTTATTAATTTGTGCTTTTGTTTCTGTGCCTATGACGGTTTGGAAATCCCTTACTATCATCGGATAAGGGTGCGGACCTACAACGGAGCCGATTATATAATGAGTGTTTTCTACATTAGTAACCCAATCTCGTATTGCTTCGTTAGTGGCGTCTTTTAATGTTCTGCTTCCTGATGAGACAGGAACTACTTTTGCCCCCATCATTTTCATCCGGAATACATTCATCTCTTGACGCTCAACATCCACTTCTCCCATATACACAGTGCATTCCAGTCCGAACTTTGCGCAAACTGTTGCTGTTGCAACTCCATGTTGACCTGCACCGGTTTCGGCAATTATTCTTTTCTTCCCGAGTCGCTTTGCCAGTAATATTTGTCCGAGTGTATTGTTAAGTTTATGAGCACCGGTATGGTTTAGATCTTCTCGTTTAAGATATATTTTCCCTT
>Ga0256913_10000180_pt1 | contig 30183 bp, 28 predicted proteins | sample Axial_MatmetaG_FD_185970 | JGI IMG/M metagenome (GOLD analysis project Ga0256913, IMG submission 185970) | Deep-sea worm associated microbial mat communities from Axial Seamount, Juan de Fuca Ridge, Pacific Ocean - Axial_Mat | ecosystem: Environmental > Aquatic > Marine > Oceanic > Microbial... | reverse complement strand
TACATTTATTTTAATCTCCAATTCCAAGGTCATCCTGAGTGGTTTTTTCTGACAGCAGGAAGAAAAAATTGTATCGAAGGGTGGCAAACCCATGCTTTCATTCTCCCCATCATCATGGTTCGATACAATGCTCCTTCGTCGCATCACTCACCATGACCTTTGCTTACATTTATTTTAATCTCCAATTCCAAGGTCATCCTGAGTGGTTTTTTCTGACAGCAGGAAGAAAAAATTGTATCGAAGGGTGACACCCCTTACTTTCATTCTCCCCATCATCATGGTTCGATACAATGCTCCTTCGTCGCATCACTCACCATGATACAATAGCTACTTTTTTATTTATGAATCAATTCACTCTTCACTTTTATCCCTCTGCCAGACTAACATCCGCTACCTTCACTATATTATCATTAAGCTCGTCACTTTCTATCTCACCATCCTTCATCCTAACAATACGGTGTGCATGCAACGAAATATCCGGTTCGTGAGTAACTAAAATAATAGTATTACCTTCAGCATGGATCTCTTCCAATAGCCCCATAATTTCCACCGATGTTTTTGAATCGAGGTTTCCGGTCGGCTCATCAGCCAACACGATAGAGGGTTTATTAACCAGTGCTCGTGCAATGGCAACCCTTTGCCGCTGACCTCCCGAAAGCTCATTGGGACGGTGGTGCATCCTGTCGGTTAACTGAACATGATCCAGCGCCTCTTTTGCCATTTCAACTCTCGTATGCTTAGGGTAACCGGCATATATCAAGGGTAGTATTACGTTTTCCAGCGCTGTTGACCGTGGAAGCAAATTAAACGTTTGAAAGATAAAACCAATTTCGCGGTTCCTGACGTCAGCCAATTCACTATCAGTCATTTTACTTACATCTACCTTGTTTAAAAAGTAACTTCCGGCGGTAGGTGTATCCAGGCATCCCAGAATATTCATCAACGTAGATTTTCCGGAACCCGATGGTCCCATTAGTGCAACAAACTCATTATTATGAATGGATAAGTCAACACTGTTTAGTGCCTTTACAACTTCGGTACCCACCTGATAAAATCGTGAGATTCCTTTTAAATTTATTATTTCCTGTGTACTCATAGTCTTAAAATGGTTGGTTCAAATGTACGCCATTAATATTTAACGATAAAGTTTTGTTTTGCCACTCCTTTTTTAAAAAACACCAGTCCAAACCAAAAGATATCTACTGTTATTGAAACTCTATCATCGGCTTTTATACTGTTCCAGGCAGCTTCCATCCCATCTGACCAGTGGATATCGTCAAAGATAAAAACAGTGTTCTCATGAGCCTTTTCGATACAATGATTAAAATAGTTTAAAGTAGGTTCTTTTCGATGATTTCCATCAAAGAAAACAAAATCCAACTGATCAAACTTTTTCAGAACATCATCAAGCATCACATCAAAGTTACCATTGGCAACTTCAATATTACGGATTTGCATCTTCTCAAAGTTCTCTCTTGACACTGCTGATAATCCCGGACAACCTTCCATGGTAATCATATTGCTATCGGGCAAGCCTTTTTTCAAGTACATGCTGCTTACTCCGGCAGCAGTGCCAAACTCAAGTATGGTTTCGGGCTTAAAATAACGCGTCAACTTATAAAGTAAATGCAACCGTGGTATGGTATGCGATCTGGCTTTTACAATTTTACCCAATTGTTTTAAATATACCTTGTACTCGCTCCCACCTGCACCTGCTCCAAAATCAGTAGTTTCAATCTCCGAAGTATTTTGTTTCAATTCTTCAACAAAAGGATCAAGCAAAGCAAAATCATCATAATATTTGTTATCACGAAAAACTTTATTGATTAAGTCAAAAACAAATGGCGAATGTATCTTATAACGTGTCTTTGCCTGAACCCGGTATTTTATAAACCTCGAAATCAATCCTATTGCTCCCATCAATCAAAAATTATTTAAAGGCTAATTTATTAATAAAAAAAACTGTACGATTTGATTTATCTTGTAAAGAGCGGTTTCTTAACTTTTGATAACCGTAAACCAAATAGTAATCGTCATACCAATGTTTCATTTTATTGTTTTCATCCTGCGTTACCCTGTCTTTTTTAAAAGCTGTTTCCAACGGTATCTTCTCCCTGTCACTCAGATCATGAGATTTTTCAAAAGTCTGGGTAATTATTTTCCCTTCATTCACATATGCCAATGTAATCAGGTCATTATCTGCAACCAACATCACATGGTCTCCCAACGAGTAAGAGGATAGATTGCTAATTGCAAAGTCATTATTCCAAAGCATGTTGCCATTTTTATCGAAACCTGCGAATATTACATCATAGAACTCATAACCGTCAAAAATCCGGTAATTAATCGGGTATGGACGTCCGTAAAAATCATAATCCATACGTGTTTCATCTCTGTACTTTGGTTTATAAAGCTCCACCGAGAAAACGGTTTCATCACCTAACGATGTAATTTTAGGATTGTTGATTTTATAAAAAACATTCACCTTTTTAAAAGTTTCGTCCTTGCTTTTGGTCATGGTTACTTCTTTACCATGAACCGAGTAATAAGTGTTATCAAATTTCATAAAATCGTAAAACACCAATTTCTCCTGCTTACCTTTATTAAACTGCAAGTAGAAGAATCCGGCAGAAGTAGCTTCCTGCTCTGAATCTTCACTTCCCGACACATCTTTCCATGAAGGACGCCTGGCAGTAATCAGTTCGTAAGTTCCCAAAAGCGTCATCTCACTTTTAGAAACAGAAGCAATCTGATGATTCCTTGGCAACCTTAAATTATCAGGATATTCAACTTCCATTGTAGTCTTTTCATTACCACCGACATCAAAAACATAAATAATATCTTTAAAAAAAGTAACCGAATTGTAATACTTGGCAACCACGTAAAACTGTCTTGTCTTAGCATCAGCATAAATACTTTCAATAAGGGCATCCTCTTCCTTATTCAAATGAACCGGTTTTATTTCGCCGGTAGATAAATCAACAAAAGCCAGGTCAGCCTGATGCTTTTCAAGCTTTAAGCCAATTAATGCCATATTTCGTATCACCTCAAAACCTGTTATCTCTGATTTATAAGGAATAGATCCGGTAATGCTTGTAAAATGTAACTCCTTTTTATGAAAAACAACAATCTCATAAATATCATAATCTCTCGAAACCTTTTCACGGTTCTTAAACAAAAAGAAAGCTTTTCCTTTATCCTGTACCGACTCAACATAATCAAGCTTAATATCAAGCGGAACCGATTTAATCCACTTTTGTTCCAGTTTGATTCCCAACAGGGCAAAATACCACAATCGTTTACCTTCCTCATTGGTTTCATTGGTTTCATAAAACACTAGCACTCCCTGCTTGCCAACCGGCTCCACATGATAGTTTTCCACATTCAGATCGCCGGGCACTTCTAATCGTACCGGATGCAACTTTTGAGCATCTGTCTCCTGAGTTGTAAAAATCAGTGAAAAGAGTAAAATAATCCAAAACCGAAACTGCATACTTTCTTCTTTATTATAGTAACGAATATGCAAAGGTACAAGTATATTAAATCCGAATTTTTAAAATCTAAAATCAGATTCATAAAAAATAGTAATTTGGCTCAGGAATAATTATATTCAATCAAAAGCAGTCAAAGCAATGATTACATCAATGAAAACAACATTTTTTTCAAGGCTGGCACTATTATTTATTTTACTTAGTCCGGTTTTACTGTTTTCAGAAAATCAAGATTCTCTGGATAATAAGTATAATCAGCTTCCTCCTGGAGAATTTATTAACACTTTGAATTCACTCGGAAAACAAGCTTACAGAACACAAGAGTATCAAAAAGCAGAAGAGTACTTTAAAAAGGCACTGGAGATGGCCGTTACCAATAACAACAAGCTGGAAATGGCCAAAATCAGCAATAACATTGGTATTATTGAAGATACAAAAGGTAACTATCCTGATGCTTTGGAATATTACAGAAACGCATTGACCTATTATGAGCAGCAAGCTGATAAAGACGGCATTGAAAAGGTTCTGAACAATATTGGTATTGTTTATGAAGAGTTAAAAATGTACGATAATGCACTTAACTATTTTAAAAGATCGCTGGAACTAAAACTGGAGCGTCCAAAAGTGAATTTTTTAAGTAGTGCAGGTACCTATAATAACATTGCCATTATTTATGCAAACTATCTTCATCAAACCGACTCAGCACTGTATTATTACAGATTGGCTCTTAAAAACTATGAAGATGCAAAATATACAAATGGCAAAGGCAAAGTGTGTAGTAATATAGGGTTACTCTATCTTCGTAAGAAAAAGCTAAATAAAGCAGAGAGCTGCTTCAAAACTGCATTCACAGTATTTAAAGAATTAAATAATAAAGGAGGTATCGCTTCAGTTTTGTTTTATCAGGCAAATCTGAACATTGAAAGAGAAGAACCGAAAAAAGCATTACTGCTACTTGATAAAGCATTGGAGATTAGCAGGAAACTCAGGGTTAAAACTCTGGAAAAAGATATTGTAAAAGCCTACGCGGCTGCATATGAAAAAATGGGAGAGAGCGACAGTGCTCTAGTCTATTATAAAATGTTTCAGCAGATTAATGAAGAACTAATCAATTCAAAAAAACTTGACAGGGTGAAGAATTTGGAACAGCAGATTAAAATGGATCGAAAAGACTATGAGATAAACCTGCTAAAAAAGGATCGGGAAATAAACAAATTAAAACAAAACAAACAGTTCATTTTAATTTTAACCCTTTTGTTCATTTTGCTAAGTGTTACTATAATCTTCTATCAAGTAACCCGCAAAAGAAGTATTAAAAGTGAAATGCAGTTAAGCAGGGCAAAAACAAGACTTTTACGAACCCAGATGTCTCCGCATTTTTTATTCAACTCGTTAATGTCGATTCAAACCTTTTTAATTGAAGGAGATGTTAAAGGAGCATCAAAATACTTAACACTTCTTGCACGATTGATGAGACTTCTGCTAACATATTCGCGCGAAAGTTACATATCTCTGGAACAGGAAATTGAAATATCAGATTACTATCTTGCTACAGAAAAGTTAAGATTCGGTGAAAAAATCGATTATCAAATAACCATAGATCCTGATATAGACAAAAATATTGTTTTCATTCCTCCTTTAATGATTCAGCCGGCTTTGGAGAATGCTATTGTGCACGGGCTCATGCCATGTAACAAAAATGGTAAACTGTTATTGATCTTTAAAAAATCAAACAACAAACTTATCGTCCTTATTGAAGACACCGGAGTTGGCTATAAAACAGTCAAAACAAACCTGAAAGACAAAAGAAGATCATTTTCAACCGGAATTATTAAAGAGCGGATTGAACTAATTGAAAAACAGTTCAGACAACATATCAGTTATCAAATAGAGGAAATTAATCCCGAACTGGCTAATTGTCCGGGAACAAGAGTTATTTTTGAATTTCCATTGGATTACTAATCTTTTATTAGTTTTGTTGAGGTTATAAAACCAATTTTATGAAAGCACTGGTTATAGAAGATGAATTCAGAACACGCAATGCAATTATTTCGATAGTTGAAAGAAGCTGTAAAGAAATAGTTGTAGTTGGATGGGCTGATAATGTAAACGATGCTACTAAATTAATATTGGAAGAGCATCCCGATCTTGTTTTAATGGATATCCAGCTGAACAATGGTACCGCATTCGACATTCTAAAATCTATCTACCCGATTAATTTTCAAATTATCTTTCTGACAGCTTTTGAAAACTATGCCATTCAGGCTATTAAATTCAGTGCTTTTGATTATTTACTCAAACCATTTACCGAAGAAGAACTCGTTAATTCCATTCACAGGTTAAAAGATGAAATTAAAGAAAAGGATCAAAAAGAATCACTGGAAGTTTTACTTAACAACATTAATGAATCAGGAGAGAAAAAAATCGTTCTTAAAACAAACGAAGATATTTATATTGTACCCGTTAAAGATATTATTCGGTGCGAAGCCGATTCAAGCTATACCCATTTCTTCTTAAAAAATGGCAGCCAGATAACCGTTTCAAGTAATTTAAAAAAGTATGAAGAGTACCTGAAGTATTTTCATTTTGTAAGGGTTCACCATTCACACATTGTCAATCTCGATTACATTACCAAGTTCAGCAAATCTCATGGTGGAGAAATCGAGCTTCATGACGGCTCCAGAATTCCTGTTTCAAAACGCCGTAAAGAAGACCTGCTTACCCTTTTCAAAAGTTTATAAATCATCATCATTAGAACATCCGATTTCAGAAATGAATAAAAAATACTCTGTCCTATACCTTATCAAAACCTTCGTCCTTGTCTACTTCTTTTCGTCATGTAGCATTTTAAAACAAGGCCAGGAACTTAAAACTTTTACCTATTGTGACTTCTCTGTTAAGGACGTTAATATAATAAGCATTGCAGGAGTGAATGTTGCCGGTTATGATAAAGTGCAGGAATTATCGATGAACGATTATTTGCAACTCGCGAAAAAAGCTTTTTCAAGTGACATTCCTTCGGAACTGGAGATTGAAATCAATGCAAAAAACAATGCTGAAAAAAGAGCCTATATCAGCGGCCTCGACTGGCAACTCTATTTTATGGATGACCTTTATACCGAAGGTGTAATTTCTGAACCGGTTGAGGTTTTACCTAAGCAGTCATCCTCATTTAAGGTGGTTGCAACTGTCAATCTGCTAAAGATTCTCCACTCTAAATCACTACCTGAATTATTGAAACTGGTCATTGAAAAAAACAGCTCTATTGACCTCTCAGAACTGGATGTTACCCTTAAAGTAAAACCATGGTATCAATCCGGATCTAACATAAAAACCTACCCGGGTTATATCAGTATCAAGCCTTAATATAGTATTTAATTGTTTTTTTAAAGTTGTTAAACAATTAACATGCTCATTATTGATTTGAGTTACAAAACGTTAAAAACATTTTAGGTATTTTATTACCTAATTATGCATATTTTATTGGAAAAATAAATACTTTTGAAACCAAATTTTAAGTAATTTTAACACATCATTAAGAATAGTCACGAAGCTCAATTGTATTTGATAATTTTTACAAAATGAACATTAAAGAAATCCGTGTAAAAAACCTTCTAAAATTCAGAGGGTACATTTCAGGTTTGTTTCTCGTTTTATTCCTATCCATTTCCTTTATGTCTGTTGGACAAACTGCCGATGATGCAAAAAACTTTGCACAGTGTAAGGCATGTCACACCATTGGTGGCGGCAAATTGGTTGGTCCCGATTTAAAAGGTATTACCGATAGAAGAGACGAAGCCTGGCTAATTAAATTTATTCAAAACTCACAGCAGCTTATTCAGTCGGGAGACGAAGCAGCCATAAAAGTTTTTGAAGAAAACAGCAAAATCCCCATGCCGGCTCATTCACTTTCGGATGATCAGGTAAAAGGTATTTTAAAATATATAGCTGCCGGCGGGAAAGTAGCTGGTGGTGAAACAGCCAAGGAAGAGACTGTTGTTAAAACCACTGCAAAAAAAGTTGTTCCTGCTGTAGAAGAAAGAGAAGCTAAAGGTAAACTAAGGCTAACTGTTGTTATAATGGCAGTTATTTTACTGATTAGTATTTTCGACCTTGCCGTAACCAAAATTATTAAGGCAAAAGCCATTCATTACATTTTAATTCTTACTGCACTTACTATTGTTGGTGAAGGGATTTTTGTGGAAGCTGCTGCTTTAGGTCGTCAGCAATACTATCAGCCTGACCAGCCCATTTATTTCTCACATGCAGTTCACGCCGGTCAAAATCAAATCGATTGTGAGTATTGTCATTATACTGCACAGGAAAGTATGCATGCAGGCATCCCTCCTACACAGGTTTGTATGAACTGTCACAAACAGGTAAGAAATACTGAGTTGACATTCGAGGACGGAACCATTAAAGGTAGCGATGAGATAGCTAAAATTTATGATCACATGGATAACGGCAAACCCATCGAATGGATTAAAGTTCATAACCTTCCTGATCATGTTTATTTTAACCATGCCCAACATGTAAACGTTGGTAACCTTGAATGTGAAGAGTGCCACGGCAATGTTGAAGATATGAATCAAATTGTTCAGGTTGAAGACCTCAGCATGGGATGGTGTATCGAGTGTCACCGTACCAAAGAGGTACAATTCACCAACAATAAGTTCTACGATAAGTATAAAATACTACATGAAAAACTTGCCAAAGGCGAAATTGGTAAAGTTACCGAAGCAATGATGGGTGGCGACGAGTGCCAAAGATGTCATTATTAATAATTATTTAGAATTCATTATTCCATTTATAGATATACCATGGAAAAGAAATACTGGCAAAGTATAGAAGAATACAAAAAGTTTAAAAGAGACAATGCAGGTAATGAGGAAGCCCTGCCTGAATTCTCTGTCGAAGGTCTTGACGAATCCGAATTAAAAGGAAAATCAAGCCGGCGTGATTTTTTAAAGATGCTTGGATTTTCGGTGAGTGCCGTTACGCTGGTTTCCAGTTGTGAAATGCCTGTTCGAAAAGCAATCCCATTGTTAACTCAACCTGAGGAGCTTGTTCCGGGTGTTGCCAATTATTATGCATCAACCTTTTTCGACGGACACGATTACGTCAGTCTGTTGGTGAAAACCCGCGAAGGCAGGCCTATTAAAATTGAAGGTAACGACCTCTCCCCTGTTTCTCAACGAGGAACCAATGCACGTGCACAAGCTTCTGTATTGAACCTTTATGATGATGCCCGATTAAAGAACCCTTTAAAAGGTGGTGAGAAATCAGACTGGAAAACGGTTGATGGTCAGATTAAAAAAGAATTTGAAAAATTGGCTCAGGAAGGTAAAAAAGTAGTTATTCTTACTTCGACTATTATCAGTCCTTCAACAAAGAAGCTGTTTAAAGAGATCAAAGAAAAATTCCCGAATGTTGAAACCATGGTTTACGACCCCATTAGTTTCAGAGCCATGCGCGATGCCAATGAAAAGAATTTTGGCAAACCTGCTATCCCGTCTTACTATTTCGATAAGGCTAAAACCGTTGTTGGCTTCAATGCTGACTATTTAGGAAACTGGCTGATGCCGGTAACTTTCTCAAAACAGTATGCTAAGAACCGAAGGTTAACCAAAGGAAATACCGAAATGTCACGGCTCTATCAATTCGAGTCGGATTACTCGCTTACAGGCTCTAATGCCGATTATCGTTATCCAATTAAACCATCCGAAGAATCAGCTGTTTTGTTAAAACTCTATAGCGAGATTGCCGGCACTGCTTATAAAGGCCCGAAAGTTTCGGTTGATGTTAAAAAAGCAGCCAAAGATCTTTTGAAACATAAAGGTGAGTCGCTTGTAGTTTCAGGAACCAACGATGTTAATATCCAGCTTACCGTAAATGCCATCAACCAATTGCTTGGTAATTATGGTTCAACCATCGATATGGCTAAACCGGTATGTTTATATAAAGGTGATGAGAAGAAATTTACCGAACTCGTTAAAGAAATGGGTGCCGGTAATGTGGGAGGTATTATTTTAAACAATGTGAATCCTGCATACAATTATGCCAAAGCCAGCGATTTTATCAATGGTATGAAAAAAGTTGGTGTGAAAATTTCTATTGCCGACACTATGGACGAAACAGCACAGCTTTGCGATTATGTTTGTCCTGATAACAATTACCTTGAATCGTGGAATGATGCTGAACCGGTTAAAGGTTCATACAGCTTTACACAACCTACCATTAACAGAATTTTTGATACCCGTCAGTTTCAGGAAAGTTTGATGAATTGGACTGATATTAGCGGTACTTATGAAGAATACATGGAGAATGTCTGGAAAAACGACTTCTTCCCGTTACAAACAAAATATATCAACTTTACCGAATTTTGGAACACCTGCAAGCACGATGGTGTTGTTGAATTACCATTTGAGTGTAAAATGCCGGCCGGTGAGTTTGTAGCACAAACCTTAAAAGCTACTAAACCTGTTGACGAACTGGAAGTGGTTCTTTACGAAAAGCTTTCATTGGGAACCGGTAAATATGCCAACAACCCATGGTTACAGGAAATGCCCGACCCGATTTCAACTGCTACCTGGGATAATTACATAGGTATTTCACCGGCATATGCTGAAGAAAACGTAATTGAGTTTGAAGATGTTGTTAAAGTAAATGGCAAATTTGAGTTACCTGTTATTATTCGTCCGGGGTTACCTAAAAACACAGTGGCAATCGCTATTGGTTACGGAAGAACAAGCGCAGGAAAAGCCGGTGACGGTATTGGACAAAATGCTTATCCGTTAATGAATCTAAAAGGCGGTTATTTCAATCTGGCGGGTTCAAAGGTTACCATCGAGAAAGTTTCGGGTAAAAAATATGAGCTGGCATTAACCCAGATGCATCACACCATGGAAGGGCGTCCGATTGTTCGTGAAACAACTCTTGGTGAGTACATGAAGAATCCGGCTGCCGGTAACGAAAAGTTCAAGCTGGATAAGGAAAAGAATATAACACTTTACCAAAATTTAAAATTTGATGGTATTCAGTGGGGAATGAGCATTGACCTGAATGTATGTACAGGTTGTGCCAACTGTGTTATCTCCTGTCAGGCTGAAAACAACGTGGCTGTAATTGGTAAAGAGCAGGTTCGTAACCGCCGTATTATGCACTGGATGCGAATTGACAGATATTATTCTGAAGAGGAAGAGAATCCTGAAATGTTCCATATGCCGGTAATGTGTCTGCATTGCGATAACGCTCCTTGTGAGAATGTTTGTCCTGTTGCAGCTACCAACCACAGCAACGAAGGTTTGAACCAGATGGCTTACAACCGTTGTATCGGTACCCGGTACTGTATCAACAACTGCCCTTATAAAGTTCGACGTTTCAACTGGTTCGAATATGTAAACAACAACAATTTTGATTACAATATGAACAGCGAACTGGGTAAACTGGTTCTTAACCCTGATGTTACCGTTCGCCAGCGTGGTGTTGTTGAAAAATGTTCACTTTGTGTACAGCGTATCCAGGAGAAAAAACTGGTTGCTAAAATGGAAAACCGAGATCTTTATGATGGTGAGATTCAGGTTGCCTGTCAGCAAAGTTGTCCTACCGATGCCATTCAGTTTGGCAACCTGCAGGATGAAAACAGTCAGGTAGCTCAACTGGTTAAAGAAGAGCGCATGTATCACTTATTGGAAGAGTTACACACCCTGCCTTCAACAAGTTACCTTACTAAAGTTAAAAACAAAGACGAAGGAAGTCATTCAGAACATAGTCATGCTTAATTTGATAACGACCAAAAACGACAATAATGTATAATACCAGAGTCAGAGGAATTTTAATTAAAGGAAACAAGAGTTACGATCAGGTAACCCGTGAAATCCTTACCCCGATTTATGCCCCGTCGGCACCTACATGGTGGAAAATTGCTGCATTTGTAGCTACTGTTGCCCTGTTGCTTGGCGTTTGGGCTATTTATGTTACCATCTCTACCGGAATTGGTACCTGGGGACTTAACAACAATGTAGCCTGGGGTTGGGCCATCATTAACTTTGTTTGGTGGATTGGTATCGGACATGCAGGTACGGCTTTCTCCATCTTTTTGCTCATTGTAAGGCAGAAATGGAGAACGTCCATTAACCGGGCTGCTGAGGCTATGACCATTTTTGCGGTAATGGCTGCCGGTCTGTTCCCGCTTATTCACATGGGTCGTATTTGGGACGGTTTCTTTATCTTCCCTTACTGGAACACCCGCGGACCGTTGTGGGATAACTTTAACTCTCCTCTATTCTGGGACGTTACAGCCATTTCAACCTATCTTACTGCTTCATTCCTTTTCTGGTATATGGGAATGATTCCTGATTTCGCCATTATCCGAGAAAAAGCCGCTTCCAAATTAAGAAGAAAAATTTACGGTGTTTTAAGTTTTGGATGGCTTGGTAATGCCAAAGGCTGGTTGCGTTTCGAAACCGCTGCTCTGCTAATGGGTGGAATGGCTGCTCCTTTGGTAGTTTCAGTTCACTCAATTGTATCAATGGACTTTGCCGTTGCAGTAATTCCCGGATGGCACACCACCATCTTCCCTCCCTATTTTGTAATTGGAGCTATTTTCTCAGGTTTTGGAATGGTGCTTACCCTTACCATCATCATGAGGAAGCTTTATAAATTCAACGATTTCATCACCGATGGCCACCTAGATGCAGTTACCCGCATCCTGACCTTTATCTCTCTCATCATGGGCACAGCTTATATGACAGAGCTTTTCGTAGCATGGTACTCAGGTTCGGAATATGAAATGTTTACTTTTATGAAAAACAGAGTCACCGGTGATTACACTTTTGCTTACTGGTCGATGATTACCTGTAATGCTCTGATCCCTCAATTATTCTGGTTCAAGAAGATCAGAAAAAACATTACTGCTGTTTTTATCATTTCCATTTTCATCAACATCGGAATGTGGTTCGAACGTTACGTGATTGTTGTAACCTCTTTATCAAAAGACTTTTTACCTTCAGGTTGGGCAACCTATCAGCCAACCTTTATTGAGATTGGAATTTACATCGGAACCCTCGGATTATTCCTTTTGGGCGTGCTGTTATTCTTCCGCTACGTACCAATGATCGCTATCAGTGAAGTGAAACATGTACTGAAAGAGACAACTACCGATGAGGCTTTCACCGAAGATAACGAACATTAAAATTGAATTAACTGAACATTAATATTTAGAATAATGAACAGAACAAATATAGTAGGGATTTACGACGACCATGATGTAGTCCTGAATGCCATTGACAAAATACAGGGAAATGGGTTTAAGGTGAAGGATGTGTTTTCTCCTTTTCCTATCCACGATGTATGGGAGAAGCTGGATCTTCATACCCGGATTCCTTTTGCTACTTTCCTCTATGGCGCATCAGGAACAGCCATGACCTTTGCTTTTCTATACTGGTCATCGGTGGTTAATTATCCGTTGAAATTTGGTGGAAAACCATTGAACACCCTTTCATTTATTATCATCCTGTTTGTACTTACCATCTTAGTTGGAACGGTATTAACTTTCATTACTTACCTGTGGCGCGAAAAAATGTGGCCCGGTAAAAAAGTTGAATTGCCCGATCCGGGAACTACAGATGACAAATTTGCTATTCTTATCGAGAAATCGGCTGACTTAAGTGATAGTGAGATTGAAGCTATAAATAGTTTATTAAAAGAAACCGGAGCCCTGGAGGTTAAAGAATCTAATGTAAGTTATCATGAAAAATAGAGATACAATGAAATTTATACGACTGTTTGCCTTATTATTGTTCCCTGTGCTTATGTTCACTTCGTGCGAAGTTGACAAAAACCATCCGGGATATGATTATATGGGTTCATACGATATGTATTACACTAAGTTTTACAAAGCTTATACCCCTAATACCATTCTTCCAAACGGGCAAACCATTCAGGCTCCGCCTAAAGGTACAGTTGCCAGAGGTAACATGCCTTTTCCTTTTAAAGGTAACACCATCCAAGACAGAGTGGTTGAACAAACGCAAGCCGGAACTGTGCTCACAAACCCGATTACTTCCAACGATGAAGTACTTGCCAAGGGTAAAAAGCAATTTGATATCTTTTGCAGCGATTGCCACGGATTACAAGGTAAAGGTGACGGGCACCTGTACACAGCAGGACTCTTTCCAGCCAAACCAACTTCATTGGTTGAAAGCTATGTACAATCAAAACCTGATGGTGAGATTTACTATGTGATTTCCAAAGGGTCGATTTCAGGATTAATGCCGGGACATGAATTGCAAATCAAACCCGACAACCGTTGGAAGATTATTCATTATTTAAGAACGCTAGCCAAATAGAGTTGGTTTAGAAATAAAAAATATAATACTCATGGATAAGAAATTACAATTAAGCGGAAAGTTCAAAATAGCAATGTTTATTCTAATTGCTATTGGGATTATCTCGGTAATTGCAGGGTTTATGTCAGGAAGTACCGAAAGAACATGGGCTAACCTGCTTCTTAACAACTACTATTTCCTTTCGGTAGCAATTGGAGGTTTATTCTGGATGGCCATGCAAGCCATTACACAATCAGGATGGTCAGCAGGTTTGTTGCGAATCCCACAGGCAATGAGTAACTTTCTGGTGATCTCATTTCTTTTAGGTTTGGTAATGTTTCTTGGCGTTCACCATCTCTATCACTGGTCGCATGCCGAGGCTGTTGCTCACGATGCTTTGTTGCAACACAAATCTCCTTATCTGAATGTACCGTTCCTGGCCATTCGTTATGTAATCTTTTTTGCTTTGTGGATTTGGATTACACAACGTATTAAAAAACTTTCGCTACAGGAAGATATTGATGGCGGCCTTACCTATTTCAATAAGGTAGAGTTTTTGTCAAAAGTTTTCATTTTTGTATTCGCGTTTACTTTCTCCATGTTTACCATCGACTGGCTGATGTCGCTTGATGCTCACTGGTTCAGTACGGTATATCCCGCTAAAATGTTTATCAGTGCTTTCTTCCATGGCTCGGCAATCATTACGGCCATTGTAATTATTCTTTGGAAACAGGGTTACCTGCCATTTGTTAACAAAAGTCACTTTCACGATCTGTCAAAATATATCTTTGCATTAAGTATCATTTGGGCTTACCTGTGGTTAGCACAATATTTACTTATTTGGTATGCCAACATACCTGAGGAAACGGTTTATTATATTCCACGTAGTTTGGAGTATTACAAAACTTTTTTCTATGCTGAGTTGATTTTAAACTGGTTCTTCCCATTCCTTTTCTTAATGTGGAACCGTATTGCTAAAAATCCAAACGCCTTGCTATTTACTGTTATTGTATTGAGCATCGGCCAGTGGATTGAACTTTACATGAGTATTTTCCCTGACACTGTCGAGCACCATACCATTGGCTGGCTTGAAGTGGGAACTGCACTTGGTTTCTGGGGTATTTTTGCACTTACCGTTGGTTGGTCGCTAACCAAAGTAAATCTTATTCCTAAAAAGCATCCATACTTGCAGGAAAGTATTCATCATCACGCATAAACCAACAATTTTATCTATATTTGAAACTCCTGCCGGTTTGGCAGGAGTTTCTTTTTTTAACAATGAGCCATCCTGTTCTCAATCAACTTTCTAAAATATACCTGCTCTTCAGAGTGTGGAGCCTTGATGTAGTATTGGGAACATTAATGGTTGGGGCTTTTATTGTGGAATTATTGGATGTATCCCCTTCTTCATGGTGGTGGTTTATTTTAGCTTCTACCGTTTGGATTATTTATACCACTGATCACCTGCTTGACGGATACAAAGGAAAAAACACACAACCGGTTATTTACCGTCATAACTATCACTTCAAACACAAGCTGGTTTTATTCATTATGATGATTGTTTTATCGGGTATAACTCTTGGGGTTGGAATTACCTGCTTACATGCTGAGATTGTATTGAAAGGAATCCTGCTTTTCACAATAATTCTACTCTATTTCCTGATTGTTCATTTTATCCAAAAACAAAATCACTTTTTTAATCAGAAAGAATTACTTATTGCCCTTGCATACATTGCCGGAATTACCCTGGCTCCGATGGTATGGAATAACAATCCTTTAACAACACATCAAATCATCACGATAATTGTTTTGGTTCTTCTGGCCTGGGCCGAAGGCGTACTGGCTTCCTGGTTCGATTATAATAATGATCTGCACGACGGGCATTCATCTTTTACAACCACTTTTGGTAAAAATATCACGAGGTATTTTTTAATTACCCTTCATGTTATTATTTTTCTGCTGCTTAAGGCAAACATCTTTTTTACTGAAGACTGGATGCAGTTTAGTTCAATAATTATCGAAGCCGTTATGAATCTTGGACTTTTGTTAATGTTGCTTAACCCTAAAATAATGGAGAAAAACGAACGCTACCGTATTTTCGGGGAAATGATCTTCTGGATTCCCGGAATAATAATTTTTGCAGGTTAATTTAACGTTGCTTTCTTATTTAGAACAATTATATTTGCAGAAACATTTTACCATGAAAATTGAACCGGGGAAACTGGCAAAGATTATTTACAAGCTTTACGATGCTTCTGATGATTCACTCATTGAAGAAATTCCTAAAGATAAACCTTTGGTATTCCGGTTTGGTATTGGCCATCTGTTTCCTGATTTTGAAAAGAACCTTACAGGGCTCACTGAAAATGACATATTCGACTTTGTTGTAGTTGCTGAAAATGCCTACGGACCCATCGATACCTATGCTATTTTTGACATCCCAAAGGAAACATTTGAAATAGACGGTAAAGTACCCGATAATTTTTTCCTTCCCGGTAAAAAGATTTCGATGCACGACAATGATGGAAACCAACACATAGGCCGTATGGTTAAAATTATGGAAGAGGCCGTAACCATCGATTTCAATCACTCGCTTGCCGGAAAAGATTTAAGATATGTCGGTAAAGTAATCTCTGTTTTTGAAAATGAAAATAAATAACACTATGTATTCAAAAATTATTACCCTGTTTGTTTTATTATTTGCTATTAGTGCATGCGATTCAACAATCAATAAAAAAAAAGAAGCTGCCAACGATGATAAAACGTTGATTCAAAACATTGTTTTAAATGATTCTGTAAAGAAAGCTTTGATTTTAAAAGGATCGTCAGTTTCAAAACAGGTAGTTTCAGTACTACAAAAGAATTTAAAATCAGCCATAAAAAAAGAGGGCATCGATCATGCCATTGATTTTTGTCATAACCGTGCTATGTTACTGACAGATTCTATGTCGGCAGCACTAGGTGTAAAAGTTAAAAGAGTTGCCAAAAAGTATCGCAACTCCTTCAACGAAACCACTCCAAAAGAGAGTGATCTTTATAAACAATTTATAATTGATTGGCTTGACAGGAAACCCCTCACCCCTAAAATAATACCTGACGAAAAAGGACACCCTGTTTATTACAGCATAATAAAAATCAACAATAATGTTTGTTTAAAGTGTCACGGAACTCCCGGTAAGGAGATGTCGGCTGAACGTGAAACCAAAATTAAGGAGTATTATCCTACCGACAAGGCCATCAACTTTAAGTATGCCGAACCACGAGGTATGTGGGTAATTACTTTTCCTGAATACAAAGTGGTTCAACAGAAAAACTAGAGATTGTTCTGTTTCGGAAATCTAAAATAAAATACCGGGATTTGTAATATAAAAACCAGCTGATGGGTGTAAAATGTGTACATTGTGGAGAAGATTGCGGGAATCATCCTGTAATATGGGACGATAAACCATTCTGCTGTCACGGCTGTGAAATGGTTTATCAAATTCTCAACGAAAAAAAACTGGATAAATATTACGAAATCCAGCCCATGTCGGGTATCAAAGTAGATACGCCCAATGTCGGGAACAAATATGCCTACCTCGATTTGGATGAAATCAAAGATAAGCTACTTGGCTTTTCAGATGGTGATATCAGTAAGGTAACGCTTTTTATTCCTACCATCCACTGTGCGTCCTGTATTTGGCTGCTTGAAAACCTGAACACCATTAACCCTGCCATCATCGCGTCCAATGTTAACTTTCCGAAAAAGAAAGCTACCATTACCTTTAACAATAAACAAATCTCACTACGACAGTTGGTAGAACTATTGGTTTCAATTCATTACGTTCCTGAAATTACACTGGATCAGTTAGAAGAACAAGATAACAGTAATTCTTCAAGGGATGTTTTACTAAAAATCGGAGTGGCAGGTTTCAGCCTTATGAATGTGATGCTCTACAACTTCCCTGAATACCTACCCGGAAGTGAACAGCTGAGCGACCTTTTTACAAAATTTTTCGGATACATGAGCTTTGCTTTGGCCTTACCGGTTGTGTTTTACAGTGCCAACGACTATTACCTTTCTGCCATTAAAGGGTTACGCCACAAAATTGTTAACATTGATGTACCCATTACTTTGGGAATCTTTACCCTGTTTGTGCAAAGCTCGTACGAAATATTCACCGGTCAGGGAATTGGGTATATGGATTCACTGGTGGGATTGGTATTCTTTTTATTAGTGGGAAAATGGTATCAAAGCAAAACCTATCAGGCTCTTTCGTTTGAAAGAGATTACAAATCCTACTTTCCTGTTGCAGTTACAACCTTGGTTGAAGGAACCGAAAAAACAATCCCCCTTTCAAAGCTTAAAGAAAAAGACCATATTTTAATTCGAAATCAGGAACTGATTCCGGCCGATGCCAAACTAGTTAAAGGTGAAGCCGAAATCGATTACTCATTTGTAACCGGCGAATCACTTCCCGTTAATAAAAAAATTGGCGACCTGATCTTTGCCGGAGGCCGGCAAGCCGGAAGTAATATCGAGCTTGAAGTAGAGAAATCGGTTGACCAAAGTTACTTAACCCAGCTTTGGAATCAGGAGTATCACAAAGAAAACAAAGAGTCGGAGCTAAACCATATAGTGAATAAGGTAAGTGAGTACTTTACTTTCGTGGTACTTTCCATTGCCTTTACCGCCGGAATCTACTGGCTCATCAACGATTCTTCACTGGCACTGTTTGCTTTTACATCCGTACTTATTATTGCCTGCCCTTGCGCTTTGGCACTTACCGTTCCTTTTACGTTTGGCAGCACCATGCGCGAATATGGCCGTAAAGGTTTTTATATTAAGAACACTGAAGTTATAGACAACCTCAGGAAAATAGATTCCATTGTTTTCGATAAAACCGGAACCCTTACAGTAAACCGTTCGATGAACGTGGAGTTTGTTGGTGACGATTTAACTGATCTTCAATTAAAAATGGTTAAAGCGGTAGTATCAAACTCAAGTCACCCGCTAAGCATAACCATCAAAGATTATATTGATACAGAATCCGGATTTAAAGCTGAGAACTTTAAAGAGTTGCCCTCATTAGGTGTAACAGCAACCATCAACAATATAAGAGTAAACATAGGTTCCCGTAAATTTGTAACCGGTAAAGATGATGATGAGCCTTTATCCACCAATGTTTATGTTTTTATTGAAGACAAGATACTTGGCTACTTTAAAATTGAGAACCAATACCGGCCGGGACTCAAAGAGGTTATCGACAGCCTGAAGAAGAAATATGACCTTTACCTGCTTTCAGGAGATAACGAATCAGAAAAAGAAAACCTTATTCCTCTTTTTGGTTCAGAAGCAAAACTTTTATTCAACCAAAGTCCGACGGATAAAAGAGATTTTATCAGGAGTCTTAAAGAAAAAGGAAAAAGAGTATTGATGATTGGCGACGGATTGAATGATGCAGGAGCTTTGATGGAGAGTGATGTCGGACTAACCATTGCTGACGATATTTACAGCTTCTCCCCTGCATGTGACGGTATTATCGAATCATCAAAATTTTATTCACTGGATAGATTTATTAACTTTACAAAAGATGCTTTCACCATTGTAATGGTGAGTTTCATTATTTCATTTCTTTACAATGTGGTTGGATTGTCGTTTGCTGTATCAGGAACAATGTCTCCTCTAATTGCTGCTATTCTTATGCCCATTAGTTCAGTTAGTGTTGTTGTATTCGCCACTTTGTCAGTAAAAGCAATCTCAAAACGGAAGTTATAAAACCAAACAATTATCGTAAAACCATAGTATACACATAGATAAATGCAATTATCTAAATGTATGTGTGTTAATATTTTTAGTAACTTTAACCCATAATTTTTGTTGTTTTTTTTAAATATTTATTTATTTTTGAGTTTTCATTATTAAAGAACTTTAATACTTAAATGTCAATAGTCATACTTTTAGCAATCATCGGAGTCCTTGTAGCAGGAGGATTTTTAGTTGGATTTATCTGGGCGGTCAAAAGCGGTCAGTACGATGATACTGAATCACCGGCAGTACGAATGCTGTTTGATGACACGAAACCAGTTGAGCATAGTATCAATAACAAAAACAATTCATAATTATCAAAACCCTTTTAAATTAATTAATTACAAAGCGTATGGAATTACAGAAGTTTACTTATGACAACAAGCTATCCAAGCTCTTTATGTATGCCACTATCTTGTGGGGTGCTGTGGGGCTTCTTGTAGGCTTGACAGCAGCTTTTGAGCTTATTTTCCCAAGCTGGAACGGTGGATTACCCTGGCTGACTTTTAGCCGGATTCGTCCACTTCACACCAATGCTGCAATTTTTGCTTTTGTTGGAAACGCCATTTTTCTGGCGGTTTATTATTCAACACCCAGGCTATTAAAAACACCCATGTTTAGTAAAACACTGGGATGTATTCATTTCTGGGGATGGCAATTAATTATTGTTGCCGCAGCAATCACTCTTCCTTTGGGTTTCACCCAATCAAAAGAGTATGCTGAACTTGAATGGCCTATTGATATTGCCGTTACCCTTATTTGGGTAGTGTTTGGTATCAACCTGATCGGAACATTAATTAAAAGAAGAATCCGACATATTTATGTTGCTATCTGGTTTTATATTGCAACATGGGTAACCATTGCTGTACTATATATTACCAACAATATGGCGTTACCTGTTTCGATGATGAAAAGTTACCCGGTTTATGCCGGAATTCAGGATGCGTTAGTTCAATGGTGGTATGGTCACAATGCTGTTGCATTTTTCCTTACAACCCCTTTCCTAGGTTTAATGTATTACTTTATCCCAAAAGCATCCAACCGTCCGGTTTATTCCTATAAATTGTCCATTATTCACTTTTGGGCTTTGATCTTCCTATATATCTGGGCAGGCCCTCATCACTTGTTGTATTCGGCTTTACCTGACTGGGCTCAGGCCTTGGGAGTAGTATTCTCCATTATGCTGATTGCTCCATCCTGGGGTGGTATGATCAACGGTTTGCTTACCCTTCGTGGTGCATGGGATAAAGTTCGTGAAGATCCCATCCTTAAAATGTTCGTTGTTGGTGTTACCGCGTATGGTATGTCAACCTTCGAAGGGCCAATGCTTTCATTAAAATCGGTTAATGCTTTAAGTCACTTTACCGACTGGACCATTGCTCACGTACACATAGGTACACTAGGTTGGAATGGAATGTTAACCTTTGGTATGATCTATTGGATGGCTCCTCGCCTTTTCAATACAAAATTACATTCGGTCAAGATGGCCAACATCCATTTTTGGTTAGCAACAACCGGAATGTTATTCTTTTCTATCCCTCTATACTTTGCAGGTTTTACCCAAAGTTTAATGTGGAAAGAATTTACAGATACAGGTGCGTTGGCTTATCCTAACTTCCTGGATACCGTAACACAAATTCTCCCCATGTATGCCATGAGAGCATTTGGCGGTTCGTTGTATTATACTGGTATCATTCTGTTTGTTATTAATATTTGGAAAACAGCTGCTGCCGGTAGCTTTGTCCGTTACGAAGAAGATTCTGCTCCTGCAAAAGAAGCTGTTAAACATCACGGTACCGAAGGTTGGCACAGAAGACTTGAAGGTTTACCGGTTAAATTTACCGTTGTTTCTCTAATTGTTATCCTAGTAGGTGGTATTATCGAAATTGTTCCAATGATGCTTGTTAAAAGCAACGTACCTACCATTGCTGCTGTTCAACCCTATACACCTCTTGAATTGGAGGGTCGTGATATCTACGTTCGTGAAGGCTGTTATTTATGCCATTCACAGCAAATCCGTCCTTTCCGTTCAGAAGTTGAGCGTTACGGTGAATATAGCAAAGCAGGCGAAAGCGTTTACGACCATCCGTTCCAGTTTGGTTCAAAACGTACCGGCCCAGATTTGGCTCGTGAGGGAGTAATGACACTACCTAACTACAAACCAAATTCGTGGCATTATAACCACATGCTCGATCCTCAGTCGTTGAACCCTGAATCAATCATGCCTCCATATCCATGGATTATTGAAGATGATTTGGATGTATCAACACTGTCGAGCAAAATCAGTACCATGCAAACACTTGGGGTTCCTTATCCTGAAGGTTATGCTGATGGTCAGGCTATGAAAGACCTTGAAAAGCAAGCTGATGAGATTGCTCAAAACCTTAAGGAAGCTGGTATCGATACCAGTCCTAACAAGGAAATCATCGCACTTATTGCTTATCTACAGCGTCTTGGTACCGACATATACAAAGATGGAAGTCCTGATCAATACAGCAGCAAATAAAATAATACTATGAAGATCGTTATAAATGCATTAGAGAGTATACAGGGAGTGGAGATTTATCCGATAATCTCCCTGCTTATCTTCTTTGGTTTTTTCACCATCATGGCTTATCTTGTCTTTAATCTGGATAAAGGCTATATCAATGACATGAAAAATATGCCATTGGAAGAAGATGAAAGCGATTCTTCTGATAATAATATTCAAAATCAGTTTTGAAACCATAAAAAAAGAAAATCCTTATGGCAACAGATGAAAATAAAAATCTTAATCTTCACGACGAAGATTACGAATATGATACCCTAACCAATGACCGGCTGATAAAAGGTCATAATTACGACGGTATCCGCGAACTCGACAACGACCTGCCACCATGGTGGGTGTGGCTCTTTTACATCACCATTGCATTTGCTATTATTTATTCAATTCGCTTGTTTGTTTTTGATGCTGACGATCTTGTTCAGGCAAAAGAATTCAATAAAGAGATGGCAGACTATCATGCAAAACATGCTGTCTCAGAAGAAGCATCAGCTAATTTTAAAGTAGTATTACTTACAGATGATGCCTCATTGGCTGCCGGTCAGAAAACATGGGAAAGTATTTGTGCCGCCTGCCACCTGAAAGATGGCGGTGGTTTAGTTGGCCCTAACATGACTGACGAGTACTGGATTCATGGAAATACTGTAAACGACCTGTACAAAATTGTTGAGGACGGAGTTATTGAAAAAGGTATGCTCTCATATAAACAGCAGCTTTCAGAAAAACAACGTCTTGAGGTTGTGAGTTATATTCTTGAAAAAATTCAAGGTACAACTCCTGCAAACCCAAAAGCACCTCAGGGAGAGAAGTACTAATTAAGTTTTAAACATAAAAACTCGACAGGAAGCCGGATTGAACAATTCGGCTTCCTGCGGTTTTAAGAATAATTAAAATAGATAGATAATTAAATAAGTTAATAAATCATGGCTGCAAAGCAAAACGGACATCATGGCTCATACCGCGATAAACTTACTACAGTGGATGAGTCGGGAAAAAGAGTTTGGATTTTTGCACGAAAACCCAAAGGTAGTTTCTTTTTTAAGCGACAGGTATTCTCCTATATCATGCTTGCTGCCCTTTATATTTTACCGTGGATTAAGTATAAGGGTGAACAGTTTTTAATGTTCAATATTCTGGAACGTAAGTTTGTTATTTTCGGAACCACATTCTGGCCTCAGGACTTTCACCTTATCGTACTGTCATTTATCACGATGATTCTTTTCATCATCCTGTTTACCATTATTTTTGGGCGACTGTTTTGTGGCTGGGTTTGTCCGCAAACCCTTTTTATGGAGTTTGTTTTCCGCCGTGTAGAGTATATGATTGAAGGAGATGCTCCTGCACAAAGAAGGCTGGCTAAGCAACCATGGAACTTTGAAAAAATCTGGAAGAAATCACTAAAACAAATCATTTTCTATGCCATATCATTTGCCACCGGTGCTACATTTCTTGCATACATAATAGGTACCGATGTTTTAGTGAGTATGGCACAAGAAGGAATCAGCAATCACGTGGGAGGTTTCATTGGATTATTAATTTTCTCCGGTGTATTCTATTTCATTTTTGCATTTTTCCGTGAGCAGGTTTGTACTATTGCTTGTCCGTACGGACGTTTACAAAGTGTACTTATTGATCCTAAAACGCTGATTGTAGCCTATGATTACAAACGTGGAGAACCCCGCGGACCAATAAGTAATCCTGAAAATGGCGACTGTACAAACTGTACTGCCTGTGTTCAGGTTTGCCCTACAGGTATCGATATCCGAAATGGAACACAAATGGAGTGTATTAACTGTACTGCCTGTATTGATGCTTGTGATGCAACCATGGAAAAAATTAACAAACCCAAAGGACTGATTCGTTACGATTCTGAAGAGGGCATCGAAAAAGGAGAACATCATCTGTTTAATTCACGGTCGATTTTCTATTCAGTAGTATTGACCGCTTTGTTGATGTTTGTTGCATTTTTATTCTACATGCGCGGTGATTCCGAAACCGTAATTCTAAGAGCACGCGGAACCCTTTATCAGGAAATGGGCGACAGCCTGAGTAATATTTATAACTATCAGGTAGTAAATAAATCACGCCAACCCATTGATGTTGAATACAAAATAGAGGGTATTTCCGGTAGAGTTAAAAATATCGGGGGAGACATTGTTGTCAAAAAAGGAGAAGTAAAAAAAGGAACTTTCCTGGTTATTGTTCCACGCAGTGCTTTAAAACAGTCGAAAACACCGATTATCATTGGAGTTTACCACAATGGTAAACGAACCGAAGGTTACAAAACCATGTTTACTGCACCAAATAATCTTGACAAGTAATAAAACATCATTATCTTCGCCGTAATCATTCTAAATATAAGAATGATTACGGTATTTATTTAAAACACATTCGATGAAAATAGAGTGGAACTGGGGAACCAAATTAACCATTGCCATCATTTTGTTTATGAGTTTCATTATAGGACTTGTTATAATGACAACAAAAAACAGCATTATCCTGGTTGAAAAAGATTATTACCCAAAAGGATTAGTCTATCAAAAAAAGATTGATATGGTTAAAAACGCCTATCCTTACCGGAAAGAGATGACATTAAAACAAAAGGATAATAACATTTTATTATCAATTCCTAAAGCCTCCCCTGATTCAGGCAATGTGGTTTTTTATCGACCAAATCAGGAAAAAGTATTAGACTTTATATATCCTTTCGAACCACACACTTCTATTGATCTTACTTTTTCGAAAAAAAAATTCAAAAAGGGAATTTATATTTTCAAAATTTCCTGGTGGGAAAACAGCAAAGGATATTTTATAGAAAAGAAATTATTCATTAACTAGTATGATGTACGTATACACAGCCCTGATGATCGGTTTGGTTGGCAGCCTCCACTGTATTGGCATGTGTGGCCCTATTGCTATGGCATTGCCACTGGGCAACAAAGGCTGGGGTTATCGTGTATTTGGAGGAGTAACCTATAATCTGGGTAGAATTCTTTCATATGCTGCACTGGGTGCTGTATTTGGGCTTCTGGGGCAAGGTATCGAAATGGCAGGTTTACAGAAATGGGCTTCCATCTTGATTGGAGCAGTTATGGTATTATCCGTGCTGTTTCCTGCATTGTTCAAAGGAAAAATAAAAGTTGAGCAGATATTTTTTGGTTATGCCGGAAAGATGATTAGCAAATTCAGAAAGCTGTTTGCCGTTAGTTCTATCCCATCTCTCTTCACCATTGGCATTTTAAACGGCCTCCTACCCTGCGGACTGGTTTATGTTGCCATTGCCGGCGCCATCAACACCAACGATTTTTACGATGGTATCATATTTATGATTCTGTTCGGGTTGGGCACTTTACCCGTAATGCTTGCTATTCCTTTGTTAGGTAATATGATTGGGCAAAAAGTAAGGAAGAAATTCAGTGGTGTACTGAATGTATTTATTGTTGTATTAGGTATTCTGTTTATCCTCAGAGGACTCTCTCTTGGAATACCTTACATCAGCCCGCCAAACAAGATGCTCAAACCACATGAGAAGATGATGATGCATAATGGCAATAATCAAATGATGGATAAAGACACTACTTTAAAAATGAAGTAACAAGATAATTATTAACCTAAAAACTATTATTATGAAAAAACACTTATCAATTGTTTCTCTTGCAATGCTGATACTGATTGCAGGATTTTCGTACAGTTTTAAAACAAAAACTGTAACCATTAATAACAAAACCGTTGTGGTTCCTGATGATGCAGAAACAAAGTATGCCAAAGGATTCGAAATCTACAAAGCCAAATGTGTTGCCTGTCACCAGCTTTCAGGCGAAGGAGTTCCAAGTGCTTTCCCTCCGCTTAAAAACTCTGACTATCTTTTCGCTGACAAAAAACGTGCTGTTGAACAGGTACTTAACGGTTCGAACCATGAAATTACTGTAAACGGAGCTAAATACTCCATTGCCATGCCTTTTCAAGTTGACAACTATGAAGATGCTGTTGCAGTTATCAACTATGTTTTAAATGCATGGGGAAATGATGGCGGAACCATCACTGTTGCTGAGGTAAAAGATATTAAGATTAAAAGATAACAGATAGCTTGTTTTAAGCGTTAAAAAAGGCTTTCCAGATGGAAAGCCTTTTTTTATATAAAACTGTATGGTAATAGTAGAATTTAAACACCTTATTTTCACAAAAATGTCAATCCGATTTTTCTTTCTAAACCTATTTCAAAAATTCTGAACAAAGTTGAAAGATTTATATTTCCCTTTGCATTCTCAAGTTTTGAAATATAGCTCTTTTTTGTTCCTGCTTTTTCAGCTAATTGTTCTTGTGTCATGTTCGCCTCACGTCTAGCCTCTTTTAACATTTCACTAATTATAAACATATGGGCATTCTCTTCAAAAACAATTCTTTTTGGCATTCCAACCTTTCCATATTTTTCATCCAAAAGCTGATCAAAATCTGATATTCCTTTATATTTTTCCATAACGTCTTTTTTTCTGGTTAAAATAATCCTTTTTCAAATTAAGTGCGAGTTCAATTTCTTTCTTTGGCGTTTTTTGTGTTTTCTTCTGAAAACCATTTATTAATATTACCAATCGTCCCTCATCAAAAAAACAAAAGATCCTATAAATGTTTGATTGATATTCAATTCGAATTTCATAAAGTCCATCAGTTGACGATAAATGTGAAAAAAATTTCTTTGGTATTCTTTCTGTTTGTCGAACTAATTTTAAAACGTATTCAATCTTTTCTTGAATGTTTTCGTTCTGTTTCGAATAAAAATCAATAAAATAGTCTTTGTAAAACACTATCTTTCTAATCATGCCGCAAAGTTATCATAAAAGATAACAATGTCAACATTATTAATTCAACTTTCTTAAACTTAGTTATACTAAATGTAAGCAAAACAATTACCCAATAAAATAGTCAATAAATCCGGCAAACACCTGCGGAGCAACAATAATCATAAACACAATACCAACTACAGCTCCCCAAAAATGGGCTGTATGTCCAACATTGTCAGTTCCTCTTTTGGCCATATAAGCAGAATAAGCCAAATAAAGGATTCCAAACAACCATGACGGAATTGGTATGGGAATTGGAAAAACAAAAATACTTCCGCCGGGGAAGATTAATATACTGGCAAAAACCACAGCTGAAACCGCACCCGAAGCACCCACAGCATTATAGTAGATGTTCTCTTTATTATTTCTGAAATCAACCAGCGTTGAGAAAATAATACCGGCAACGTAAAGCAGTACAAAATAGAGTTCACCTTTCAAACCAAAACTTTGCGATAAGAAAGACTCAACAATTTCGCCAAACGACCACAGCACAAACATATTGATTAACAGATGTGCCCAACCGCCATGAACCAAACCATATGAAAAGAAACGCCAGGTTTGCTTACTATGTTTAATGTAGTAAGCATTAAACTTTAACTTATCAAACAGCTCACGGTTACTAAATGCCATAACCGAAACTATTGCTGTAATTCCGATAATTAAATAATTAATCATTCTGCTACCTGCTCGGTTTTTGGTTGCTCTTTAGTATAATCTATTTCAGAACCCAGTGTACTGTGAGGAACCAGATAAACGGCAAACATCACGAAAACTGCAATGGCAGGCCACAATCGGTTCAATGGATTTTTACTTAATCGCCACCAGGCAATCACCCAGAAGATAAACATAAACAGGGTTTTATTATCGGTCATATCATGCCCGAAAGGCCAGCCTGTCCAATAGGCACCAAAGGCATATTTTTGAACAATCGGCCCTAATATTAACCCACCAATTAATATTGAAATGGTAACTACTTTTGAAAGATAATCTGTTTTATTACCACCGGTAACCAGTTCTAAAAGAATTCGCATACCAAACAACATCGACATAAACATAAAGAAAATATGAGGAACCAATATCCCTATCGGTACCGCTCCTTTATAGCGAAGCACAACCGGCTCCTCTGATAAATTCCAGGTTTGATTTCCTTTTTTCAGAACCACTTTATACTCTACTTTTCCTGCCGGTGGCTGATGTGGTAATTCCATCACCAGTTTTTCCCCTTTACGCTTCATGGTTACTGTTTGCCACTCATCGTAACTTTTATATCGTTTAAAGGTTACCTCACCGGAAACACTTTTATCGTCAACTTCGACAGTTACAGGTGCTCCACCTTCACCACCATGACTCCTAAGCAGCTTAAATCCCACTTCATTGTTATCAATGCTGATCTCTCCGGTAACCGGCCAGGTTGGCCCCGTGGTTTTTTGATAATACGCCATGCCAAGTGTTAGCACAATGGCTAAAATCCACAAAAGACTATTCTTTGTTATTTCGTTCATCTTTAAATTATTTTAAGGTACAAAGAAACGAAATTCCTCTATAGTATATAGAATCTTTACAAATAATTATTAGCTCGTTAAGTCATCCGCTCAATAATTGCCCAATTGGAGAGTGATAAGATTATTTACCATCTCCAATAGCATCATAAAACAACTGATGAATATTGGTTCGGAAATCAAGTTCCGATATCTTTGAATTATGCATATCAGGATAAACCCTGTTAGAGATAAAAACATACACCAATCCGTTTTCAGGATCAGCCCAGGTATAGGTACCGGTAAAACCCGAATGTCCAAAACTCGAAGGTGAAGTACTTTCACAGTTTGTGCGGTGTTCCTCAAACTCAAGCAATGGTTTATCAAAACCAAGTCCGCGCCTGTTATCCATTTGAGGAAACTGGTATGAGGTGAACATCTTAACCGTTTCGGGTTTGAGGTACTGAACCCCGTTATAAACCCCGCCATTAAGCAGCATCTGCATAATAACAGCTACATCACGCGAGTTACCAAACAAGCCGGCATGACCCGAAACTCCTCCCAACATAGCCGCACCCTGATCGTGAACATCGCCCCTTAAAACCTGCTTGCGAAAAACAGTATCATCTTCAGTAGGTGCAATCTTGTTTAAAGGAAATTTCTCACGGGGTAGATAAGTGAGATAGTTCAACCCCATAGAGCGATAAAACTTTTCCTGAACATACTCTTCAAGTGGCCGGTTGGTAATACTTTCAATCATGGTTCGGAAAAGATAGAAACCAAGGTCGCTGTATTTATATACCTTTTCTTCACTCATGGGTGACTCCAACAGCTCCCGGTATATTTCATTTGAATAATGCTTTTGAATGTACATTCTGTTGGCCACTCGAGTCGGGTAACCTTCTGATATTGACGTATGAAAAATGGCAGTATCAGGCCCATACTCTCTGATTGTTGAATCATAATATGGAATCCACCCCATCAGACCAGCCTGATGAGCCATCACCTCCCTGAACTTCAAATCCTCTTTATTGGTTCCCTTTAACATGGGCAAATAGGTCACCATTTTTTTATTTAAATCAATCCTCCCCTGCTCTTCCAGCTTCATCAACGAAATAGTTGTAACCAATATTTTAGTCAATGAAGCCAAATCGTAAACATCATCTTTTTCAACTTTAACTTGCTTGTCATAGGTTTGGTAACCAAAAGTTTTATCATAAAAAATATGCCCGTCTTTGGCAGCCAAAATCTGGCATCCCGGAAAAGCTCCAATTTCAATTCCATTAAGCGCTGTTGAATCAATTCTCTTTAAAATTTCAGTATCAATTCCCAGCATTTTCGGTTTAACATCATCCATCGTTGTATGCAAATTACTAATCCCTGTTCCCGCTGAAAATCCGGCTATCGATACCGGAAGCCTTCCGGTTGGATTCTGTTTTCCCACCAAAACATTTGCCGAGGCTAACTGGCATATTGGTTTATCCTGATAAGAAACGATAATCACCGGAATCCTGTCAAGCTGTTTGAAAAAGTCCAAAGCATAGGGACTGGCAAAAACATCTAACACAACATTTGTGAGCGTTGCCAAAGAATCAACCAGTTTTATTTCAGAATTAGTAATTCCAAATTGTCTTCCGGCAAGGATATTGGTATTCAACAAAGCCACTATCGCCCTGTCGTAATGGCGAGCCTGCTTCAAAACCCAATTGATATCCTTA
>Ga0256913_10000179_pt1 | contig 30240 bp, 18 predicted proteins | sample Axial_MatmetaG_FD_185970 | JGI IMG/M metagenome (GOLD analysis project Ga0256913, IMG submission 185970) | Deep-sea worm associated microbial mat communities from Axial Seamount, Juan de Fuca Ridge, Pacific Ocean - Axial_Mat | ecosystem: Environmental > Aquatic > Marine > Oceanic > Microbial... | reverse complement strand
TTTCCGTTTTTTTATCCTTTCATATTCACCCATTCGCTGGTTAATTATTACAGAAATCTGCGCAAGGATAAGACGCTGAAAACAGGTATCAGAAAGCGTATTTACAAAGAACAGTTGCGCATGAACCTCCGTCCTCGCAATTTAGTCAACAAACATACATTTGTTGTGTTTGAAAAAGAGGAAGAAGCTGACAATGTTGATTTCTGCAGTGAAGACGTGATAAAACAATTCGACAAAATAATGTAATCCGGATAATACGGCAAAAAGCATAAATTGTGCTTTACTTTACCTGTTGAAAAGTTTCCGGAGAAGTGTGCAAAATACACTCAACCCGGCTTTCAGTTATATAAATCCAAGTGAATTACCCGTTCAATCCCTGCCAGATCATATCTTTCAGCCTGTCAAGGTTTTTCTGCGCCACCGATGAGATAAACACATAAGGCACATCGGGCAGTGCAGGGATGATTTCTTTCGTCAGTTCTTCATCCAGCATATCAGATTTGGAAATGGCCAGAATCCGCTTTTTATCCATCAATTCAGGATTGTACCTGTTGAGTTCGTTCAACAAGACTTCGTATTCTTTCTTGATATCGTCGCTGTCGGCAGGCACCATAAACAGCAGCAACGAGTTTCGTTCGATATGACGCAGAAACCGCAGGCCCAACCCTTTTCCTTCACTGGCACCTTCAATGATACCCGGTATATCTGCCATAACGAACGACTGATTATCCCGGTAAGCCACAATACCCAGGTTAGGCCGCAGGGTTGTAAACGGATAATCGGCTATTTCCGGTTTGGCTGCCGACACTACCGAAAGGAGTGTCGATTTTCCGGCATTTGGAAACCCTACCAGCCCCACATCAGCCAGTATTTTCAGCTCAAACACAATATACGATTCCACCCCTTCTTCACCCGGCTGGGCATATTTCGGAGCCTGGTTGGTAGAAGTCTTGAAATGGTCGTTACCCAATCCGCCACGCCCACCTTTCAGCAAAATCACCCGCTGGCCGTCTTCAGTGATTTCTCCCATCGACTCGCCGGTTTCGGGGTCTTTGGCCACCGTTCCCAGCGGCACTTCAATGATGATATCTTTCCCGCTGGCACCCGTACTGCGCTGGCCTCCCCCCGGCATCCCGTGTTCGGCACGCAGATGACGCATATACCGCAAATGCAGCAAAGTCCACAACTGGGCATTACCAACCATCACAATATCACCGCCTTTGCCACCGTCACCGCCGTCAGGACCACCTTTAGGCAGGTATTTCTCGCGCCTGAAATGGACCGACCCGGCCCCGCCGTCACCGGAACGGCAGTATATCTTTACATAATCAACAAAATTGGAGGATGCCATAGCTCTTTTCTTAAACCATTTCCGCTGCAAAGGTCTGAAATATTCCATTAAAAAATTACTTTTGCATATTAATCGTACGGACATGATAAAACATAGTAAAAAAGACGGTGATAAAAAGATTATGATCGGTATCTCACACGGTGATATTAACGGTATCAGCTATGAGGTGATCATCAAAGCACTGAACGATAACCGCATTACCGATCTTTTTACCCCGGTGATCTACGGCCTGTCGAAAGTGCTTTCTTTCAATCGGAAGCAAATCGGCGCCAACGATTTCAACTATAAGATTGTGAACAATGCCGCACAGGTATATCACAAAAAGACCAATATTATCAATGTCGGCAACGAAGAGGTTAAAATCGAATACGGAAGTTCCACGGCCGAAGCCGGAGATCTGGCCTATAAAGCACTTGAAGCTGCCTGCCGCGATTTGCGCGACGAAAAGATCCATGCTCTGGTAACAGCCCCGTTGAACAAAGCCAATGTACAGTCAGATGAATTTCATTTTCCGGGGCATACAGAATACCTGACTTCTTTTTTCGGTGCTGATGATTCATTAATGATCATGGTGCATGATAACATCCGGATAGGAACAATTACGGGCCATATTCCCGTGAAAGATATCTCCTCAACAATTACTGAAGAATTGCTCATCAGAAAAACAGATATTCTGCACAAATCGTTGCAACAGGATTTCAATATCCAGAAGCCTAAAATCGCTATCCTTAGCCTGAACCCACATGCCGGTGACAACGGCGTGATAGGCCATGAGGATGATGAGGTTATTGTTCCGGCCATCAGACAACTGAAAGAAAAAGGATATCTGGTTTACGGTCCTTATCCGGCAGATGGCTTTTTCGGCTCGGAAGCATATCGTAATTTCGATGCTGTTCTGGCCATGTACCATGACCAGGGATTGATACCATTCAAACTTCTGGCTTTTGAAGGAGGTGTTAACTTTACGGCCGGGTTGCCTGTTGTCAGGACTTCTCCGGCACACGGGACGGCATACGACAAAGCAGGGAAAAACATCGCCAGCCACAAAGCCATGCGTGAAGCCATGTATCTCGCCTTAGACATTTACAGAAACCGGGAAGCTTCCCGGGAAAGAAATGCCAATCCGCTTCAGGCAGGCACACCGGAAGAAATGAACAATAAATCCAACAAAAACAACCACGAAGACGCATAATTTTAATATTTTGAACGTTTTTGTTGAAACAAGATTAAATCCGTAAGCAGAAATGCACCACAAATTATACAGCAGCCGTGATATTGCGGAAATTATAGAAGCAAAGATCTATCCGCAGGATGCCCAGGAATTGCAAATCCGCGATATTCTTGTGGACAGCAGGCGGCTGATATCTTCGCGCCAGACCATGTTCTTCGCCCTTGAAACGCCAAGGAACAGCGGGCATAAATACATCCGGGGCCTTTACGACAAAGGGGTGCGTTTGTTTGTGGTATCGCAGTTTTCCGAGGAAGACAAGAAGCTGAAAGATGCTGTTTTCCTGCTTGTGGACAATACGCTGGCTGCCTTACAGAAACTGGCTGCCACGCACAGAAGTTATTATAACATTCCCGTCATCGGCATCACTGGAAGTAACGGAAAAACCATTGTCAAAGAATGGTTATACCAGTTGATGAGTCCTGACAAAAAAATCATCAGAAGCCCGAAAAGTTATAATTCACAAATCGGGGTTCCTCTTTCTGTCTGGCAATTGAACAGCCAACATGAACTGGCTATTTTTGAAGCCGGTATTTCAGAGCCCGAAGAGATGCCCAATCTGCAGCAGATTATCAAACCAACCATTGGTATTTTCACCAACATCGGGCAGGCACACGACGAGAACTTCATCAACACACGGCAAAAGATCGGGGAAAAACTAAACCTGTTCACCAAAGTTGATGTGCTTATCTACAACTCCGACCAGAAAGAATTGCAGGAGGTGATTATCAAAAGTGAAATACTGCATTCTATAAAAACATTCTGTTGGGGAACAACAGAAGGCTGCAAATTACGGATTTCGGAGATTGAAAAAGACGACAAGTCCGCCACCATCCGCGCCATATACCAAAACCGTGAGGCTGCCATAACAATCCCTTTCACAGATGATGCTTCAATTGAAAACACCATCCATTGCTGGGCCACTATGCTGCTGTTTGAGTATCCGCAGGAAGTTATAGAAGAAAGGATGTTCGAACTTTCGCCGATAGCTATGCGCCTGGAACTTAAAGAAGGCATCAACAGCTGTACTATTATCAATGACGCTTACAATTCTGATTTCAACTCGCTAAGTATCGCCATTGATTTTCTGAACCAGCAGAACCAGCACCAGAAGAAACTGATCATATTATCGGATATCCTGCAAAGCGGAAGAAACGAAGTGGATTTATATACTGATGTAGCTTCTTTGCTTGAAAAGAAAGGAGTGGATGAAATTATCGGTATTGGTCCGGCAATAAACAGGCAAAGTGACAAGTTTACAATCAAAAAGACATTTTTCAAAAGCACAGGCGATTTTTTGCGACAATATCCGTTCGGTAACTTCGGCCATCAGTCAATCCTGTTGAAAGGGGCACGTGTTTTTGAATTTGAACGCATCAGCCGTATCCTGCAACAGAAATTACATGAAACAGTCATGGAGATCAATCTGGATGCGCTGGTAACGAACCTGAACGAATACAAAAAACTGATCACTCCGGCGACAAAGATTATGGCCATGGTGAAAGCTTTTTCATATGGCAGCGGCGGTTTTGAGATCGCCAATATTTTGCAATTCCATCAGGTAGACTATATGGCTGTAGCTTACGCCGATGAAGGTGTGGAATTGCGCAAAGCAGGCATCACAACTCCGATCATGGTGATGAGCCCGGAGGAGTTTGCTTTTGACACTATGATCCGCCATCAGCTTGAGCCGGAAATATTTAGCTTCAATTCGCTGAAGCTTTTGGAGCAAGCTATCAAACGAAGTGCTCTTCCTCACAACAAACCGGTAAAGGTTCATCTGAAACTGGATACGGGTATGCACCGGCTTGGTTTTTTACAGGAGGATATTGACACACTCATTGAAAGGCTGAAGAAAAATCAACTTATCTACGTTCAATCTGTTTTCAGCCATCTGGCCGGCAGTGACAATAAGGCCCTTGATGATTTTACCCGGAAGCAGATCGACCTTTTTAAACAAATGAGTAAAAAGATTACGGAAGCTTTTGACCATCATATTTACAGACATATTGTTAACTCTGCAGGTGTTGTCCGTTTTCCCGAAGCTCATTTTGACATGGTAAGACTTGGCATAGGCCTCTATGGTATCAACACAGTCAGTGAAAATGTCCTAAACCTGCAGCCGGTAGCCAGTCTGAGATCGGTTATTGCTCAGATTAAAGAAGTCAAGAAAGGTGAATCTGTCAGCTACAACAGGAGTTTTGTGGCAGATAAAGACATTAAAACGGGTATTGTCTCCATTGGGTATGCAGATGGATTACAACGATCACTCGGCAACAAAAATGTAGCCTTGTATGTCAATGGACAACCTGCTCCAATCATTGGTGACATTTGTATGGATATGTGTATAGTTGATTTAAGCGGCATTGACACCAAAGAAGGTGACGATGTCATCATTTTCAATGCTGACCATCCGATCGGAAAACTGGCTGAAGCGGCAGAAACTATTCCCTATGAAATATTAAGCCGTATTTCACGCAGGGTAAAACGGGTTTATTATCACGAATAAACTTAATGTTAAGCCAGTGCAGGGTGTAGAAAATCGATCCCGTTGACATATTTTGAACTTTTTGTAAAGCGGAAAGGAAGTTCGTTGGTCACAAAAACGGCCTCGTCGTCATCACCCAGGTTATATTTCAATTCAACAATTATATCTTCGGTGGCATAGCGTTCGTTGAGATAATTATTGTTACTTCCGATGCCGAAATAAGTCAGTTCTTTATCAATGGTCAGCCGGAATTTACCATCAAAACTGAGGAAATAAATTCTCAGATATCTGTTGAGCAGGGCCGGTTTCATAAACAGCAGGTTTTCCAGTGCCCAGTCAGGCAGGTCCGAGTTTCTGAAAACATCCTGAAGCTTCCCGCTGTTCAGGTGCTCATCCACATGAAAAGGTTTTAAAGGGAATGAGATTTTATTTCCCAGCATTCCTTCCCGTATTTTAAACTCCAGAACAGGTTTCTCTACATATCCTTCCTTTTCGCCATACCATCTGATCCGGGCTTTTTTACGGCTTGACCTTCCTGACACATTATCAAAATAAAAATCAAATTCGTTGGTGTCGAGATAAATATTATTGATGTAGCGTGGGTGAAAAATTGGTGAAAAAGCGGCAGGATGTATCCTCACTTGTTGTTCGACAGCATGATAATGCATAGCATCAATCATGAACTTGCGCTCATAACGTGCTGCTGCTTCGTTAAAAGGAGGGAAAAACATGGATAATTTCTTAGAAAGATTTGCTTTCTACAAAGGAAACCCTGACACTATCGCCGTATTTATCAACGGCTTGCTTGAACTCTTCCAGTTTCTCCGGGTAAGGCGAATCAATCAGAAATGAAGCTTCTATCACGTCACCGTTTTCGTCATATCTTTTCAGGAAGGAAGTGCCAAATGCCTTGTTAACGGCATCGGTTACCTGCGACAATTTCACATCTCCGGTTTTCGCCGAAAAGTTCAGGTAAAGATTTTGTCGTTTTGACCGTTTCCCTTTAAGGAAGTATCTGCCCCAGATGATCAACATGGCAACGGCAAAGGCCACCACCACAACAACCGTCTGGTTAGCTCCCAATCCCAGTCCGATGGAAATGGCAAAAAACAAATAGGCCAGTTCTTCCGGTTCTTTAATAGCTGCTCTGAAACGGACAATAGACAAAGCACCCACCAAACCCAATGATAATGCCAGTGACGACTTGACAATCGTAATGATCAACATGGTTGTGAACGCTATCAGCAGGAAAACCCCCGCAAATTGCCTGCGGTTGGAAATGGTTCTGGCACATTTGATATAAGTAAGTTCCAATATAACGGCCAAAACAATAATTACTGCCGAATTAATCAGAAAATCGACAACAGAGATCTGCTGTTCCTGCGTAATTAAAAACTTCTGAAAAAGGTTCCACCTGTTATCCATACGATTGAATTTTAAAGATCAAGTCTGTTTTTCCGGGCGCAAAGTTAGAAAAATTAATCAAGTAATCAGGGCAATATATAGTCCTCCAGTTTTCCGAATCTGTGGCGGTCGCCTTGCAGGGCGATCAGGTCATATTCCACAGTCCCTTTTGAATTAACCGTCACAAACAGGTAATTATCATTTATTCCTGTTCCCATTCCTCCGGCTATATAGGTTATATTATTACTTTGATAATACATATACGGAGTTGCCGGCTCCGTAGCTCCCAGGTCGCCGGCAAAGAAAATGACAGGCGCCGGGTAATTCTGAAACAGCGGTTCTACCGTTCCCCAATAATTAGTTGTATCAGGAGTGTACGGAGGCCAGTTAATAACTATATTTTTAAACTCATTATCATCATCCCACCAGATCAATTGATGAATAAATACAAAAACATGATTAACCTTTCCCCTGTTCTCGTCCAGCACTTCCTGTAAAAACGTCAACTGATCTCCCGATATATTCCAATTATCAAGATTGGCATCCAGCAAAATAAAAACATCCTTATCCTGACTGAAAGTGCCATAAGTACGGTAATTATGTTCCGGATCACCGTATCGCTGCTTATACAGCTCGTAATTGTATGTATCATGGTTTCCCGGAGCAAAATAAACGGGAAGGTCAAGTAATTCCAGCTCCCGGTCAATTGTATCCCAGCTTTCCTCGTCACTATGTTGTACAATATCTCCTGTCAACACACCGAATGTTATATCAGGATACGAACGAATAGCGTCAAATTCATTACGGAAAAGCGGATAAAAACCGATATCATGAGTACCCGGTTTGCCGTATGTATGACCTGCCACAAAAAACGAATAAACATGTTCCGGCTCAGGCACAGGGTCAGAATCTTTGTTACATGACATAACCGTCAGAGCAATAATCGTTAAAAACAACAGCTGTTTTATATTTTTCATAGAGTTACTAAATAATGATTAATAAAACATTCCGGCTACATTTTCTTTATCCCCTTTCAGGCTTTTCCCGTCAAGAACAACTTCCGAACCTTTCTCAATCAGATACGGTGTTTTTGCGTGTTCTATATATGTGTTGACCAACTTCATTCTGGCAGGCCCGTATTCCGGTTTTTTCTGTAACAAGACAATGCCGTAATTACAGTCTGTTATCTTTGAATTTTTCACATCCAGTGTACTCAGGTCTTTAGAAGCCAGACCGATATTCGAGTTCCTGACAGTTACATTTTCAAGCAATAAATGCGAATCTTCTCCTCCGCTGACGCCCTTATCCTCGGCTCCTGTAATTTCAGTGTTGGTTATCTGCACATAACTTCCCGAGTAATCAATGGCATCGTTACCGATATCGGTAAACTGACAATGATCTACCGTCCCTTTGCAAAAGTCAGAATCAAAAGCATCGCCAAAAATGTGGTCGAAAGAGGTGTTTCTCAGTTCGAATACCGATCGCACCGTATTCAAAGCGTCTTCGCACTGATTTCTGTAAAAAAGCACATGATCCATCGTAACATCCGACTCGTAAAATGTGACGGCACCCGTAAGCATCCAACCGCCAATATCAAGAGTGTTCAGATTTTCAAAAACAGCATATTCAATTTTTGACCGGGCCGCTGCCTGCAATATTGTAAATCCCCGTGCTGTAAAATCGGAAGATGTTACAACGACCTTATTATTTTCCGTCCCTTTTATTTCTACGGGACTGTACGAAATCAGCAGGGCACTGTCAACCAGGTCGAGATGTGCTCCGGGTTCAAACTGCAATGTATATCCTTCAGGAATGATTACGGGTATATTTACCTGATGATCTCCGGCCGGCACAGTCAATCTTTTTCCGTCCACTTTCATAAAATCGGCATAATCTTCCAGCCGGGCGTTTTGTGCCAGCCGTTGTTGGGGTGTCAGGCCGTCTGGATGCGGCCACGGGTTTATTTCGGCCACAAACGAATCCATGTGGCCCCGCACCATAAAAAATAAATATACACTCCCCGTATCAGTAATGATTGTTGTATTACTCACTTCGTCTCCCCTGTATGCTTTCAGTTCCGGTTCCGGGAGTTGATAACTGGTTACATACTTATTACTATAGCCCGTTCCAAGTATGATGATATCAGCAGGGAAATAATTATAAACACTGATTGTTACACTATCCTCCATCGTTTGCTCCAAATAGGCGTTAACAAAAAAGGCAGGCGTATTTTCAAATATCGTTGAATCGGTATAATGATAAACTCTGCTATGAAGTCTGAAACCCGTATCGGATATTTTTTCTTTAAGTGTCTGCTCTAATTCGGGCAGGTAAGAACGGATATCGGCAGCTACTTCAGTATATCTGGCCGTATCGAAATCATATTCAGGAAATTCCAGTTTCAGTAACGAATCGTAATACAACATATCACCCCCGAACTCAGCCATGTTTTTATTAATAAATTCCGGGTCGGCATATTTTCTTAAATATTTCAGGTATTTATAAATGAAAACAGAGTCAGTAAAAAGATCATAGTTCAGATACTCATGAATCTTCAACGTATCGCCGGAGTTCAAAGCGATGTATGCATAATTATTTTCAATCCCGGGTTTTAATTTCGTATAATCGGCAAATCCGTCATAAGCTATGGGCTCCAGTTTACATAATACCGGATTAAAATAAAACCGCTGGTTATGCCAGGCCATACCATGCCTTCCCTGCGTCAGTTCCAGCATGGCATAATATTTTGCCAGTTTGTCAATATCAAAAACAGCCGAAGGAGGCATCAAATGATTTTTGTATTGCCAGGCCAATATCTGCGCATTCAGAAATTCATTGTACAAAGTCGGATTTCCAACGGTTTTTGATTGTTTAAACGGTTTGACTACAGCAGCTTGATAATATGGCATCTCCGGCCACTCTTCACCCAGCCAGATACTATATTTCTGTATCTGCCAGAAAGCATCTTCGGAAAATTTAACAATCGGGCCTTCCCTTCTGTTACGTGATTCGATGAGTTGTTTTACAAAATGTTCTTCCCACGCATACAATCCTCTCGGCTCGTTATTTAACATAAAAGGGATGAAACCGTAACGGGTTGTTAAAATATCATCCGACTCATAAAATTTATGGGAGAGCCACTCATTAAGGAATCCACGTGCCAACGGTGTTTGCACTGAAAAGACACGCAATCCGTTCCAGGCATAGTTTTTCCTCAGTTTGATACGGAACGACCATTTGTCTCCTCTAAGATGGTCGAGCCAGTCACCTTTCAGCCTGATCTTTGCTTTCATCATTTCTCCGTTGCCGAAGACAATGGCTTTCACCCAATCGTTGCCCGAAGTCTGTAAAATACCATTCTCAAATGCCTGTTTTCTTTTCTTCAGGATTTTCAGATATTTTGACGAATCAAGCACTACAGACAGAGGTTCTTCTTTATAATCAGGATAAATCTTTTTAGGCAATCTTTCAATGACCATGTCATCAAAATAGATGGTATCATCACTGTTATTCCAAACGTAAAAGGTGATTTCATCCCGATAAAAAGTGGGTGGTGTATAAACTTCCATCTCCAGTTTTTGCCAGCCGTTATCCGGTTGTCCAAACGGAACAGCCGTTGCCATGTATAGTACTCTTGAATCTTTGGCAGCTACCACAAGCACTCCTTTATGTTCATCTTTCGATTTACGCCAGACACTCACCCTGAAATACCAGTCGGGGCCGGCATGACGAATTGTATATGAAAATGCAAAGGCTTTCTTAGGCATTGTGTATATGGCATACTTACCTGTATGTGCCGTCACATCCGTTTGTAGTTTGCCCCCTGTAAAAAGAATATCCGAGCCGTTTTCATCAATAAATTTGTCCCCTTTACCATTCCGCTGCTCCGCACCGGTTTCAATCTTCTGCCCGGCAGGGAACTCATCAGGCCGCTGGCATGAGAAAAACACCAGCAACAGGCTAACCATCAAAAAATGAAAAAACAAAAATCTTTTTTTATCGGCCAACACTATATGTTTTTATGATTTGCTGCAAAGGTAGAAGAAAATGAGTTTCCGATGATAGTCTTTAGCAGGTTAAAACATGAAAAGCTTTCTGACATCCGTTAACTGTTTATCACCTGGCATCATCGCTTTCAGCCATCAGTTTTGCCTGGAAATAAAGCATGTTTTCAGGCAGGCAGTTGTATTTTTCTGCCAGTGACAAGACACTATCCCGTAAAGCTGCATCTCTCAGTATCCATTGTTTTTTATTCAGGATTGCCCGGTATTTTTGGCAGGCTTCGGGGTGTTTTTTTAAAAATAATTTCTCCGCTTCCTCATTCAGGACTTCTTCAAACGGGCGATTTTGTTTTTTCGCTTTATCGGCAATACGCATTCTGTTAACGGCAGAACCCGTTATATTTTCTTTAAAATAATCCATGCCGTATCTTTCCCAGAATTGCTCCGGATGTTTCATCCTGTGCATATACGCAGCATTTTCATATAATGACATGGCAGGTGTTTCGCCCCTGGCCAGCGCTTTTTTCAGAATTTCGTTAAACCAGTTAGCATCCCTGACAATATCATTCATATAATCGTACACCGGATCTATAATATAATCGGGAGTGTACAAATAATATAACTGATCAATGAATTTCCAATCGAAAATATTCAGGAAACGTTCTGTAACCATAACAAATATAAGATCCTGGCGCTCCACCTCCTCTTTCAGGTTCACATCGCGAGTGTATTTCGGTTTAATATAAAAATCAGGATAAATTTTAGCATTATAATACCAGAAAGCTTTGTTGGCAAACAGATTCTCCGGAATGCCCGAATTAAAAATATTCCAGTAAAAGCTGTCGCCAATTACGAGTACATGCGGTTTGTATCGCGCACTATCGTGGCCGAAAATATAGGAAGGATAAGCAAATTTCTCTTTAGATAAATTACACAGCAGGTTCAGGGCTTTACCACCGTCATAATCAGTACGTAACGGAATCGTTGAGAAATAAAGGCTATCGGTATTAAAATCGTTTAGTTTTCTGCCCCTGAATTGTTCAATGCTGTCGAGCCACACATGAGCTGCCCGGCTCATACCGTATATACTCCAGTGAGTACCGTATTTCGGGAACATCGGGTAAGGAGCATCTTTTTTGGCCTGATGAAAAAAGTGGTTCAGATCAACGTACCGTATACCTCTTTTTTTAATCTGGCTGAGATAAACAGAATAATTAGTTGAGTCGGATACTTTTTTTAAGTATTTATCCGGAATATATTCCTTGTAGAAGGAGGCCTTACCGGGCATAAAAACCAGCACCAGATCAATGTTCTTTGTCTTTTTCAGGTATTCCTGCACATATTTAAGCCGCCTTAGTTTTTCGTCAATAAAATCATAACCGACAAAGTCGCGGCCTGTAATTTCACGGATATAATCATATTCAAAAATAAAATCTTCTTTTCCGATAACTATGCCTTCGGCATTGGGCTTACGAAACAGGCTGTAATCCAACTGATTTCTTAATCTGACCAAAGTATTATGAAAACCGATATGCTGCTCCAGGTAAGGTTCATAGGCATTCTGATAACTGCCATTAAAGCAACCTTTCCAGGTAAAATCAGGCTGTTTCTTTTCGATAAAATCTCCGTTCAGCGGCGGCTCTTCAACAAAAGGCCATTCCTTTTGTATTACCGGCAGGATCATCACCACCAGCACTAACAGGAACAATATGTTTTTCAATACTTTCATCAGAACCTGAAATAGATAAACGGATTAAACCCTGACGACGTAATCGAAGCCAGGCTGATGACAAAAAACAAGACAGCACCAATGGTCATCAGAACTATATTACGATCAGATTGCCCGGTCGAAAGGATTTTCTCCTGCCATGCTTCGTTATTTCTGAAAATGGCCATAAAAGCAAAAATAAATCCCGCTACCATAATGGCATAGAATTTATTATCCGGGAAATAATCCAAATGCCGGAAATCAAAAGAAAACATTTTCTTCACATAAAAAACTGCCTGCGTCAGGGTCTCAGCTCTGAAAAGCACCCACCCGATCAGGGTGATGAAAAAGGTAATGATGATGCTGGGCAGTTTTCCGATTTTTTCGTAAAACTTCAGCAAAAACAACCTGTCGAGAATGAGAAACAGACCGTGATAGGCACCCCACAACACAAAAGTCCAGGCAGCCCCGTGCCACAATCCAGAAATCAGAAATACCAGCCAGAGGTTGAAATACATTCTCCTTTGAGGCACTCTGTTGCCTCCCAGAGGAATGTACAGATAGTTTTTCATAAAAGCCCCGAGGGTCATGTGCCAACGGCGCCAGAACTCTGAAATACTTTGTGAAATATATGGATTGTTGAAATTCTCCGGAAAAGTAAATCCGATCATCCGCCCGATACCGATGGCCATATCCGAATAACCCGAAAAATCGTAATAGATCTGAAAAGCATAAGCGACAATACCCATCCATGCCACAGGCGTTGTCAGCAAGCCGCCGTCCATAGAGAAGATATAATCAACCTGTTCACCCAGCACGTTGGCAATGAGCACTTTTTTAGACAAGCCGATGACAAACCTGAAAAATCCCGTCAAACGGTTATTGGTATTTTCAAATTGGCTCCGGTCTTCAATCTGGTCGGCAATTTCGTTATACCTGACAATCGGCCCGGCAATCAACTGCGGAAACATCAGGATATACATGGCATAATCCGTCAGTTTTTTCAGCGGTGCATGCACGCCCCTGTAAACGTCCACAGCATAGGTGATCTTCTGGAATGTGAAAAACGAAATTCCTATCGGCAGAGCAATCCTGGTCCATTCAATTTGCTGAGCCCCAAAATGTGTTAAGATTTCATTGACATTTTCAATGAAAAAATTGGCATATTTAAAATAAGCCAACAGGCCGATATTGACAAAAACGGAAAGACCCGTCAGGATTTTTTTCTTTTTTCCGTCGCTACGGTATGCCCAGCCAACTACATAAAAGTCAAAGGCAATGGCTCCCAGCACATAAAAAATAAAATCGGGAGCGCCCCAGGCATAAAAGAAAATACTGGCCAGCAGCAGAAATACATTCTTCAGCTTCCGCGGCATCAACAAATAGATGATCAGGAAAGCGGGAAAAAAGTATAGTAAAAATAAGCTGCTGCTGAAAACCATCCCCTTGTCTGATTAACTTAATGGATACTTTTAATTTTTTCTGTTTAATTCTTGATCAGCCGGGTATAATGTTCAGCACCATTCTTGGAGAATCTGCACAAATACAATCCGGCGTCCGCTTCCGCTCCTGCATCTGTCCGTCCGTCCCAACGGATTACATGAGTTCCTTTATCCAGCCGGCCGGCAGACAGCCTGCGGACCGTTTTGCCATGCATATTAATAATATCAATATTCACCACTCCTTCCGAAAGGATGATCACTTCCATATCCGTATAATTGTTAAACGGATTTGGAAACACCTGTGTAACGCCTTCTCCGACAGCAACATTATGCTCCTGTAAATCCACATATTGTTCGACGTGCAACTCAATGGGAATGATGTGTTCGTTCTCAAAATTATCATAAACCAACAGTGTGGCATGATAATATCCTTCATCAAGTCCTTCAGAATTAAAATTCAGGTTTATATTTCCGTTATATCCGCCTTCCAACTGCCCGTTGTTCGTTGCCAGGCTAACCCAGTCAAGGACTTGGCCCAGGTTTGTGAAATCCAGATCGCCGGGCATCTCATGTGGTAAACTGCCGTAAATATCACCTGTTATCAGATAAGACAAAACAAAAGACTGGGTAAAATCCTCCTGAATTGAGAATGTAAGCGTAGCCACGGCCGTTTCACCGCCTTTGATCACACCCCAGCCATTACCGTCTTCGCCATGCCAGGTTGCCGTTACGCCGTTGCCGGTTTCACCGTTAAAAAGCAGATCACCCGTACCACCGACAAAAGCCGTGGCATCTTCCAGCACCACTCCTTCCGGAAACGCAACACTTAAATCCCTGATCCACTCATTGTCAGGGCTGGTGTTGTAAATAGTAACCTGATATTCATACGTTTCGCCTGCATGAACTATCCTGTCGGGGCAATAAAGATAAGAGCCGTAAACACTTCTGTCGGCAGGAGGGTTATTATCCGTATTTGATGAAAGATACATTTCATAACGTATATTTCCTTCACCGGGATTTTCCATACCCAGAGCCACTGTTTCTGTCTGATCAAACGTCAGGTTAACATGTACCTGGGAAGAATCTATTTCCAGTGAAGGCGGGGCGTCTTCAAAAGGCGGGAAAGTGATCATATCGAGCCAGGCACCATCCATATTTCGGGAATTCTCACCATTCTTCTGATATCTCCATTCCAGGCGATGAAATCCTTCATCCAACAGATAGCTCTTTAGCGACCAATCCGACAAGCCCGACCATGATTCCTGTTCCTGTCCGTCTATGAAAAAGGTAAACTCATCATAATCTTCTTCACTCGAAACTTTTTTGTAAAAAGAAATATCTCCCGGAGCCAGCACATAAATGTCTGCAATCAGGGAAGATGTGTCATTGCTGATGATAAATCCAGACCGGGCACTGTATTGTCCTTCATAACGGATAAGGTCATCAATTTGCCAAGGTTCGGCGCCTAAATAGCCCCAACTGAGGAACTGGAAACCTCCGGACTCAAAGTCTTCGTGGTTGAGACCGATCGGCAGGCTGAAATCTTCTTCAAAGTTATACTCGTTACTGCCCGCAAACGACATGTTAAAATCAACAATCTGACCCACAAGTGCTTCATCCGAAACGGTAACGCTGAATGCCAGTGTGTCAACTGTTCCGGGAGCAAAGGGAATAATTGTTTGCGTATCGTTGTTAACAGTAAGCAAATCACTATCAGTCTGCAATACAACAGTTGCCGTATCCATCACCGCCCCTCCATCATTGTAGAACACCATAATGATATCTGTTGTTTCGCCGGGATCCAACAGACCGTTGTCATCATTGACCGAGATTTCACCCAGATTGATCACCGGAGCATAAGCTATATAATTATATAAAAGCTGCCGGTTGTGATTTTCGTCATTCAAAGCAAGGTCCAAAGACAAGGTCGTGTTATTTGGAATATCATTATGCACCCTGAAAGAAATGGCATCCGTTACCCATACCGTCTCTCCCACTTCAACCGTACCCACATCTTCGTGATCATCTGTCAAAGTGATAAAAGGATTGCTGCAGGTAACGTCAATGGTAACATTTGTCAGATCATCCTCACCCGTATTGACAAGTTTATAAGTCAGATAGACTGTTTCACCATATTCTATGATATTATCCCCGCCGGCTTCTACCGAATCGACAATCACCATGGCATCCTGTGCCGCCACAAAAGTCAATTCTCTGACAGAAGAAACAAATTCATTATCTGTTACTTTGAATTTGATTTCACTACCCGGGTACATTTGTTCAGGTATGCCGTAAAACAACCCGTCCTGTGTAATCGCCATTTCATCGGGATAATCATATCTGAATAGTTCCGTTTTATAATTTTCAGGGATTGTGCGCGTATTTGAAAGAGCACACCGTGTATAGTTTGTGTTGTCACCATCCGATACTCCGGCCAGCCATAATAAATTACCGAAACCCGTCATTACACCATATCTGTATTCAATCTTTCCGTCCGGATAAAGGGTTACCGAATAATTAAGATCGGAAGAAGATTCTCCGTCAATTTTTGTTTTCCACCTGAAAGTAGCTGAGTTTTCATCACCCTCGTACCAGATTCCGCCACCCGCACCGGCATCTATCAACTGAAATTGTGTCATAAATGGCGAGATATTTCTGGACACTTTGAATAGTACATTATCATCATGAAAATAAGGATATGGGTACAACTGTTCGTCAAACATCAGATAACCATCCACGTGGACGGTAATGGAACTGTAAACGCTATCATAAAAAGGAAAATCAAAATCCAAGGGCTGGGTTACCATGCCCCCCGAATTATTTGATGGCGATAATTGAACGGCGTCTATTTCATTGAATAAGCCTGTACCCGTGGTTTCGTCATAGGTTTTATCAAAATCCCAAAAGTAAGGTGTAGCACCGCCGGAGGCTGTCATCTGAAAACTATATTGCTGACCTATGTTTGCCTGTGGTAATTCATCCGTTTCAATCTGTATTCTGTCATAAGAATCAATTGTAGCCGACAAATGGACAGTGGTTGTGTCATTATCAACGATCGGGACATTTGTTTGCGGTGATATTGTCATATTGATCCCGTTCGTATAATCATACAAGGTGAACGACACAATTTCACCGGAACCCAGGTGCCAAGGGTCAATTTCCGATACCTGAATAAAAAATTTCGCTGAGGATCCCAGGTCGAGATATGTTAGAAACGGTGTGAAGTCCAGGCCGAATTCAATGGTTTTATCTTCTTCCGTATCACCTCCCTGCATATAATGGTCACCACCCTGATAATTAAATATAGGCAGGTCCAGCGTGTATTCAGGTGTGTCATCCGCAGGATTATTTGAAAAGCCGGCAATAACCTTAATAGCAAGTCTCCGGTCGTGTTTCAAAACTACTTTAGCCACAAGCTCAGGATTATATTCTTCTTTGACATCAAGAACATGTACACAGTGGTTCCAGATACCCCCCTCTCCCAGGTTATCAGCTACTGTTTTATACATCATATAAGCATAGCCACCATCTCCCCAGTTAGGCACACCACCATAACTCTGTACCATTTTAAAACCCCCGATTTCCCAGTCTTTCATATCCACTACGCCATCATTATTAATATCAATATCGTTGGTGTATTGGCCATCGCCGTTATAGTCCCATCGGATGGAATCATTATATCCGACAATAGTCATGGCGTGGTTTGCACTTCCGCCAAAGCTTGTGATCACATATTTTCCGCCTTCAGGAGTACCCGACGGTAAGGTTTGGGTTACCGTCAGATACTGAGCATAAAATGAAGCCAGACCGCCATATTCCGAACCTTCCAGATGGTCATACAGCCAGTATTTTAATACCTGCAACCCCTCTTCCGTCCCTACCTGCATTTGCGAGATTGTAGTAATCCGGTTCTCCATGGCGCTCAGATAATCTTCATATCCGCTCATCCAGCGTGTATATCCTCCGGCTGCCATACCACCGTATGTTGTAACATTGGGCGTACCGCAGGTTTTGAGTATCTGAGCACTATGCAGATAACTGACGCCGTAATAGCCATTCCCGCCGTTCATAAAATTCCAGGCAAAATGTGTCGGGTACTGGTTGTCCGGATTGTCAGCCGCCACATCTCTTATACGGGCCATTTCGTATGTGAAATTATATCCTATCAGGCTGGCCTGACCACAGGCATAGTCCGCCTGATTATATGCGGGACGCATGTATATGTATTGTGAATTATCCACCACGTCGGGCAAATCCCGTGACGGCTGATAACCGGCCGGAATGGTTTTTACCGGTAAATTTTTCAGTAAGATTTCATCTTCGGGTGTCAGCGCTTTCAGGTGCTTGGATAATTCTTCATCGCGGTTTTGTGCCGATGCTGACAACAAAATGCCGCATAAAATAATTGTAATGATCGATTTCATAAAAGGAAAATATTTTCGCAAAAATACTAAATACCATAAAGAAACAGCATCTTCAATGATTTTGTACTTTTACATGCTGTAATCATGTAATCGTATGAACCGTTATTTATTGCTTTTAATTTTCAGTTTGCTTATTTCTGTAGCTTATGGTCAGGATATCCCGGGAAAAACATTCGGAGGAACCGGGAATGACATCGGATACACTCTTTGCAGCACTAATGATGGTGGTTTTTTACTGGCAGGGACAACCCGTAGTTCAAGTGCCGGAAGTGAAGACATTTATGTAATCAAAATTAGCTATAACGGAACAGAGGAATGGCACAGAACTTTCGGATGGCTCCACAGTGATGTTATCAGATCTGCTATTTCAGTGGATGACGGGTATATACTGTTAGGAAATGTATGGGATTACGGTTTCATGCGCATGGATATTTACATGATGAAAATCGATTTATACGGTTATGTGGTATGGGAACAATTTTACGGAAGTGATTCCCACGACATTGGTTTCAAAGTTATCCCCGACCATGATAACGGTTATCTGATCATGGGATATTCAAGGGGATTTGAGCCTCACGGAGATTTCTTTCTCATCAAAACAGATCACGACGGCAATCAGGTGTGGGGAAATAACTATGGCTCAAATTATGATGATTACGGTTTTGACCTGCTCCAGGAAAACAATAACGATATTGTGATGATCGGGTCGAAAGGAGGGTTTTACGACGACGTGCATGCCAACTACAAAAACCATGATGCCGATATCTATCTGATCAAAGCCGATAAAAACGGCTCGGAACAGTGGAAGAAAACTTATGGAGGTAACGGACACGATTTCGGGCAGGCCATTGTTCCGTCTGATGACGGTGGTTATTTCCTGCTGGGATCTACGCAGAGCAGCGGCGCGGGAAGTTTTGATATGGCACTTATAAAAACAAATGAAGATTTTGAAGAAGAATGGCAGGAAACTTTTGGCGGAACAGATTACGAATATGGTATGTCTATGGCTAAAAACGATCAAGGGGACCTCTTTCTATTTGGCACTACAAAAAGTTTCGGCACAGACGGATCGGCGGACTATTATCTGGTCAAAACCGACGGAACAGGTAATCCTGTATGGGACTTGACTATTGGCGGCCCGGGCATTGAACTGGGACATCAGGTGATTGCCACAGCTGACAGCGGATGCCTTGTCATCGGACAAAGCAACAGCTATGGCGAAGGAGCTTACGACATTCTGATTACCAAAGTTGATAAAAACGGCCTTATTGAATATTTCATTGATGGTATTGATACTACTTTCGACAACGATTTTCTCGTATATCCAAATCCCACACGCGGTTATGGAAAAGTGAAACTGGCTCCCGGCATTCCGGCTGTTAAATACCGGATAGAACTGGTATCGCTGAACGGGTCGTTCACAAAGGCTTTTACTATTTTTCCTCCTGATTATGATTTTAACACTTTTGATATCAGGCCCGGTTTCTATATATACCGGATTATATCAGAGGACAACTCAAAGATATTGTTTACCGGAAAACTTGTGGTTCACTGAACCCTTTGAACATTCAGCAGAGAATCCAGATTGTGGAAACTGAATGTTAAAGGAGCACTTTCTATTTCCTTTTCAATAAAAAGCACATTGTCCTCCGGACTGTTATCATATAAACCGCAACCCATAAAACGGATACCATCGTCTGAGAACATATCAAACTTCTTCCATGTAGCCCCCATATCACCGAGAATACAGGTGACATTAATCCCCCTCTGCCTGACAGCGACAAGTTTCGGGTAGATGGTTTCCACAAAGCGAGTGTCTGCCGAATCGCAATTGGCATTCCAGTAGATCAGGTCACTCTGGGCATAGGTACCCGGAGGCGGAAGCCCGGGCACATCCCGCCATAAATCGTGATGCATAATCAAAATAAGATCTGTCGCCGCCGAAATGGTATCGCACACATTGCTTATGATTTGATATTGCTCATTCAACATCTCGCAGTTAACAGGAACAATATTCGTATTCATTACAACCCTTGTTATACCGTGGCTGCTATATGCATAATAAGTCTTCCGTCCCGTAAATTCTTCATACCACTCCCAATTACCGTTTCGGGCATCATGGTTGCCTAAAGACCAGTGTGTTTCGGGATTACCCAGATCGAATAAGGTATCGATGTACTGAACCGTTGTATAATTCAGCATGGCTTCCGAGCACACGTCACCACCCAGCCAGACACCGTCGAAACCGGAAAAATCAAATTCTTCAAGTCTATAATCCACCTTATCGCCTGCCGTATAAAACTGATAGCAATGTCCGATAAAAATGTAGCGGGCCGCATTTGTTTGTGCCACCAGTCCGGTGGAAAATATCAGAAAAACTGCCGCCAGGAGTATTTTATGTGGATTGTTATATGTTGTCATATATGCAAAGATAGGAATACGATAAATACAATATTATTTTTTCTGTTTCTGCTCATATAAATATATCGCATTCAACCGGAGCATCGTATCTGCCTCAATACCCCTTTTTTCAGACTGATTGACCGTGGAACGATACCAACTGCTGTCATTTTTTATTTTTTGCTCAATTTGCAGGATCTCATTTGTGTGTTCGTTGAAGATCTTGCGATATTCATAAAAAACCGAAGGAGCTTTGCCGTCCAGTCTGTAAGTATATAAGGTAAGATCACCATTTTTATATTTTGGCGACAGAATCATATACCGAGAAAGTTTCCTTACTTCTACCACCGAATCGTTTAGAAAGTATATGTGCCGGTCCATTTTTGACCGATTCTTTTTAACCAGGATCCCTTTATCGGACTTATTAACAACTCTGGCCATGTCAGCGGCATAAACTTTTCCGTGCCTGGCACCATTGACAAAAAAGATATGATCGGGAGCTATCCCTGACCGTATGCCGATAAAATAGGTTTTATCCCACCCGATAAAATCCTGCACCAGTACCAGCGAATCGTTTTTATCCTTTTCGGCCTGTATAATTTCCAGTATATTGTCGGTTGTTTTATCCTGCACTCGGGGGAAAGCATCAACTTTTTGCGCATCCGTGTAAGGAAACCGGATGGAGGAGAGCAGGTATGAATATGGGATAAGTAACAGGATAACCACCCAGGCAATTATCCTTATCAGTTTTTTGTAACGCCCGTCTTTAAAGGCCAGCCCATAGAAAGGTATGGAAGTAATGATAAGCGACAGTGTAAACCGTGGTTGTAGCAACAAAGTACCATTCGACGCTTTATAGATAAATGTCAGCAGAGTGATGGAAAAAGGCAATAACCACCAGACAGTACCGGTTTTTAGTTCCTTATTCTTAAATGATTTATAAAGGTAATAAACCATTCCGGTAAAAATCACCGGTGTGATCATGAGAAAGTACATCAACGGGAAATATACCAATCTCCAGGCTTTCATCTTCCAGCTGACCTCGTCATTAACACCCGACAACACCACATTCCAGCGGTAAGCTCCGTTTGATCCGTAAAATAAATCCCCGTGTTCCATATAACTTCCGGCCATCCAGATGGCTGGAAAGATCATGGCAAACACCCAGAAAACAACCATCATTTTCCATTGTTTTTGCAGCAACAGGATCAACGTAAATACGGCTATCAACAGCCAGGCCTCATACCTGAAACCTCCGGCAATAGTCATAGTGAGACCAGCCAACATACCGTATTTCACAGGTTGCTTCAGCTTTTTTCCCTGCGAAAGCAAATACATCGCCAGGGCAATGAAAAAAGCATACGGTATCCCCGAAAGAGCATAAAAGCTGTTCCTTAATACAATGGGAATAAACAAATAGGTGAGTGACACAAAAAAAGCTCCGTCTCTTGTTTTAAACTCGTTCTCCGTGAATTTATACAACGGAATAACCGTGGCTACCGCAAACAGAATATTGACCAGCTTGGGAGCATAAATCAGATCACCGCCTGAAAGCCGGATAATGAAAGCATTCATATAAAGATGTAACGGAAGCCAGACATCGGAAACAATCCAGTGCGGCTTCTGCAACCATTTATAGGCCATAAATACCCGGGTAACTGCATCTGCATCATCGGTATGCACAAAAGGTAGTGCCAGTAACCTGACAATCAAGCCAATGAGAACCAGCCAAAAAATCTGTTTTGTGCTTTCAGAACGGACTGTCATAAAGAATAATTCGTAATGCAATATTAAACATTAAATCAAAACTTTTCCTCTAAACAGAAGTTGCATTATAGCATTTAAATATTGCTTTTTATACCTTTGCAGCCAGCAATCTCAGCAAAGTGAACAAACTTTCCATCATCATCCCTGCCTATAACGAGGCCGGCACCATCCACCTGATTCTTGATAAGGTACTGGCAGTACGGCTCATCGGCGGATTTGAGAAGGAAATTATCATAGTCAACGATTTTTCAACCGACGACACAGATAAAGTAATTGAGGCATATATCGCTGCCCACTCCGGAGAAAACATCAAATTTTTCCACCAACCGGAAAATATGGGTAAGGGAGCAGCCTTGCACCGCGGCATCAAAGAAGCCACCGGCAGCCATATTATCATTCAGGATGCCGATCTGGAATATGACCCGGAAGAGTATAATCTTTTGTTGCAGCCTGTTATAGACGGTTTTGCCGACGTGGTTTACGGTTCCCGTTTTATGGGAGGCACGCCACACCGTATATTGTTTTTCTGGCATTCTATCGGCAACAAATTCCTGACATTTCTTTCCAATATGTTCACTAACCTGAACCTGAGCGATATGGAAACCTGTTACAAACTGTTCAGGGCTGATATCATTAAATCACTCAATCTGAAGGAAAAGAAATTCGGGTTCGAACCGGAAGTAACGGCTAAAGTTTCCCGCTATCCTGGAGTCAGGATTTATGAAGTAGGAATTTCCTATTATGGCCGGACATATGACGAAGGGAAGAAAATCAGCTGGAAAGACGGAATGCGAGCTATTTATTGTGTATTAAAATACAATACTTTCAGCAAATAATTATTAAAGACACGGAACCTTCCCGACTTCTCTACGTGATTCCCTTAATTTGCTACGCATAACCCGCAAATCCATCCGGAAGATACAATTTCACAGACATTTTTAAGTAATATTGAAACACTTATTAAAGAAAATTTATTTATCACCTAATCTATTTAAAATGTCAAACGTATATGAACAAAAGGTAAATGACTTTATGGCTAAAGTCATTGCCAAAAACCCGAGCGAACTGGAATTCCACCAGGCAGTTCACGAAGTTGTTGAATCTATTATTCCTTTCGTAGAGGAAAACCCGCAGTACAAAGAAGCCAAGATTCTTGAAAGAATGGTTGAACCTGAAAGAGTAATTATGTTTCGTGTTCCGTGGTTAGACGACAAAGGCGAAGTACAAATAAACCGTGGTTTCCGTATCGAAATGAACAGTGCCATTGGCCCTTACAAAGGAGGCCTTCGTTTACACCCCACCGTTAACCTGGGAATCCTGAAATTTCTTGCTTTTGAGCAAGTATTGAAAAATTCACTGACAACCCTTCCTATGGGTGGTGGTAAAGGTGGTTCTGATTTCGATCCTAAAGGAAAATCCGACAATGAAGTAATGCGCTTCTGCCAGAGCTTCATGACTGAGCTTTTCCGTCATATCGGACCTAACACTGACGTTCCTGCCGGTGACATTGGCGTAGGTGGCCGTGAGATTGGTTTCCTTTTCGGTCAATACAAAAGATTACGCAACGAATTTACCGGTGTTCTTACCGGCAAAGGCCTCGAATGGGGCGGCTCATTAATCCGTCCTGAAGCTACAGGTTACGGTGCTACTTATTTTGCCAACGAAATGATGAAAACACGTGGTGAAACTTTTGAAGGCAAAACTGTTGTTATTTCCGGTTCAGGAAACGTTGCACAGTATGCTACTGAAAAAGTTACCCAACTTGGTGGTAAAGTAGTTACCCTTTCCGACTCGTCAGGATACATCTATGATCCGGACGGTGTTGATGCTGAAAAACTGGCTTACGTTATGGATCTGAAGAACGTCAGAAGAGGCCGTATTAAAGAATATGCAGAGAAATACGGTGTTGAATATCACGAAGGACAGCGTCCATGGGGAATTAAATGTGATGTGGCTATGCCTTGTGCTACCCAGAACGAAGTAAACGAGGAAGAAGCCAAAACACTGGTTGCCAATGGCTGCTTTGTAATTTCAGAAGGAGCCAACATGCCTTCTTCACCTGAAGCTGTTATGGTTTTCGAAGAAGCTAAAATCCTTTATGCTCCTGGTAAAGCTTCCAATGCCGGTGGTGTTGCCGTTTCAGGTCTTGAAATGAGCCAGAACTCACAGCGCTTAAACTGGACACGCGAAGAAGTTGACGCCAAATTACATCAAATCATGAAAGACATCCACGCTACCTGTGTTAAATGGGGTAAAGAGGGTGACTATATTGATTATGTTAAAGGTGCTAACATCGGTGGATTTGTTAAAGTTGCCGATGCTATGCTTGCACAAGGCGTCGTTTAATCATAATCTGGTAATTTATAATGAAGGGCGTTCCGTTTCCGGAACGCCTTTTTTGTGTATTTTAATTACTTTTAACCCGTATTTTAAATACCCAATCTATTATGACTAAACATTTTTCCCTGGCAGGACTACTGCTCGTAATTTCTTTTCATCTGTTATCGCAGCCTGACCTGACAAACTTTTCCGTATCTCCGGAAAACGAGGTCGGTGTTTTTGAAAAAATCGAATTAAGGTTCCGTCTTAACTTGTACGATAACAATTATGACAGTGATGTAATCCGTGTGGATGCCGAATTTATTTCTCCGTCAGGGAAGACATATACCGTACCGGGATTTTATTATGTTGATTATATCAAAATGCCGGACTTCAACTGCGGACTGGATATTGCCTGTGAGTCACTTAAAACAGCGCCTTACCAGCCATATAACTGGGTTGTCCGTTTTACGCCCAACGAAACGGGTAAATGGACATATTCGGTTACAGCCAAAGACAAAAGAGGTACTAGTGTCTATCCACAACACACCAAAGGAAGTTTTATATGCCATAATTCGGAACATACGGGCTTCATCACGAAAAACAACAACCGTTACCTGAAAAAAGGCGACAAACCGATTTTCCTTGTCGGTACTAATATTGCCTGGTACGAAAGAAACTCATATGCCGACATTCCTGTTAAAGAAACCGGCACCAATGATTACAAACGCTACATTGATATCCTGGCAAAAAACCAGGCCAACTTCATGCGTATATGGATCAATCATCCCGCCGGCATCTCTCTGGTCGGCCGCGAGTGGACAACAGGAGAAATGCATTCGTTTGATGATTACAACCAAAAAGATGCCTGGCAACTGGACCGGATTATGGAAGATGCAGCAGAACACAACATCAACATTGTTTTAAGCCTGTTGCAGCAAAATGCTTTTGTAAATACATATGGCGTTAACAACTGGACTGACAATAATCCTTTTAATAAAAGTATCAGGGACAACATTAGTGGAGGTGTCCGTGAACCTTATCAGGTATTTACCAATAAAGAGGCCCTACGGCAGACAAAGAACCTTTTCAGATATATCATTGCCCGTTGGGGATATGCCACCAATCTGGTTTCATGGGAACTTTGGAACGAAATAGAACAACTGGAGAAGATTCTGAAAAAATCAGGAGTGTCCGTTCCGGCTAACTATTATGACGACGTCATCACATGGCACAGGAAAATGGCTGCTTTTGTAAGAGCAACAGATCCTTATGATCATCTTGTTTCAACTTCAAGCCCGAATAAATATTCCGATGGCGGAAAATTATTTCCGGGTGTTTGGTATCAGATGGACCTTACTGTTTCGCACGATTATCAGAACATTAAAAACATGCCTTTTAAGGGTTTTGAGAAACACTTGTTTAACAGGGCTAAAGGTTATATCAACGCCTCCGGATTAACTGATAAACCGTATATGTCGCAGGAGTGGGGACTGACGCCGGGAAAAAGTTTTGCCAGATTCGATCCCAAAGGATATGAGTTTCATAATTGTCTGTGGTCAGGCAGTATGACCGGAGCTTTCGGGACCATTGCCATCTGGGAATGGGATAATTATGTCCTTAAAAAGCATCTTTTTACACAACTTAAACCGGTTTCTGCTTTTATGAATTCTGTTGTCGGTCAGCTGGACGGAAGCACAAAAGGATATAAAACTTTTATTAACGGTTTAAGTGTTTTCTATGCCACGAACAGCACGTCGGATATTTTTATCGGCTGGTGTCAGGATGATAATTATGACTTTGCAGCTGTTAAAAACACGAGATACATCAAAGACCTCAGGTCAGACAAGCCCGTACCGAGTTCACACAAAAACACCATACAACTGCCTGTGAAAGAAAACAAACAGAGTTATACAGTCACCTGGTATGATACAAAAACAGCGCAGAAAGTCTATGAAGAAAAAGTAATAAGCAAAAAGCATATGATCAGGTTTAATATGCCTGCCGGTTTACGCTCAGGCACTTTCGGCGACGGTGCTTTTATTATTACAAGTGAGGGTGAAGAGGTCTCCGTGACACCGGCACCCGAAAACAAAGCAGAAGAAAAGGCTACAGATAAAACAATCAAAAAGGGAACGACAACGAAAAGTATTAAACTCTAATCCGGAACTTACTCTTTCGTGTAATATGATAAAGGATACAGCACTTTGTCAAATACATAATATTGCATCAGCACAAAGTCTTCTCCGTCATTAATCAGCGCATAGAAACGGTCGTGGTCTATAGGGATAAATCCGTCTTCAAAATCATACCGGTCTGCCACTTCTTCGGGAAGGCTAGGTTTTTTAAACATCGTCACTTCTGTAGTATCGTTATTATTATCAACCAATACCATTTCATATAACGGTTCCGAATGTATGATGGAATCAATTTCCATGGGCGTTTTCAGTTTGTTCAGCCGGGTCTCGTAACGCAAGTCCCTGAAAGATGTCAGGAAGTTGAGCAATTTAAGCGTATCGTAATTATCAAGTACTTTCCCGTCCGATAAACGGGTAACCATATAATTTCCGGCAGCACCTTTTACATCCACTCTGAAGCTACTGTCAGGGGCATGATTAAATTTCAGGCTAACACTTTTAATGTCCGCCAGCTTTGTATCAAATACCATGTGACTCTTCCAGTCGTCGGGCTCTGCCGAGAAACGGGTATATAAAAAGCCTCTGAATCCGGGGATAAATACAATATACGGATTGTCGGCCCCTTCAATAAGCATAAAAGTCCCCATATTATCCTGTGTGGCATCTCCCACATAGAACACTTTGGTCAGCTTTTCATGCTTGAAGAACTTATATTTGTTGAACAGGTTAATACGATAAACTTCCTGATAAATTTCGACTTTTGTCCCGATACTGGCAATTCTGGAGATCACATTATTCCTCATGGCCAAAGGGACAGGGCTTTTTACACGCATTCTTTTCAAAGTACTCAACAGAAAATCAACCTGTTTGTCATTTGCCTGAAAAGCATTGTTCAATTTCCAGCCATGATCTGTTCTTTCCAGTAAGACACTCAGATCGTTTTTGTCGGCAATGAAAATCTTTGTTACCGTAGCCGTATCCCTGACGGCAAAATCAGATTCTTTTTCTTTCAGCGTACTGTACTGATTTTGCATCAGCAGAACAGCCACCAGAACAAGCAGAATAATGGATATAATCAGGATGATCTTATTTCGTCGCATAATTATCTATGGTTATCGTGCATATTTTCTCTTTCTTAACCAGACAAGCAGCACACCCGCCAACAATACCACTAATACCGGTATCAGCAGGTTGATCAGCTGCCATTTAAGAAGATTGTCGTTTATTTTTGTCTTATCCAGCAGACGCAATTTCAGTTCGCGCGACCGGATAGAAATCAGGCCGGGACCATCGGTCAGGTAATTCAGCGCGTTCAGGATAAATTCTTTGTTCCCAAACGTTTCTTTGGTATATTGGTCATAACCTAATGGCAATGGATATCCTTCCGGAATTTTAAACTGATTTCTGATGACGTCACCATCAGATACAACGATCATGCTCGTTTTGTCGCTGTAATCTTTAAATCCGATTTCTTTGGCATCAAGCAGTGATGGCGGAACACGGTTACGGAATGATGACTCAAACACCCCTTCAAGCAAAACAGCAACAGATCTCGGCGGCCCGGCATACAATCTTTCATCGGGTTGTTGCCGCATGATGGCCAGGCTGATGACGGCCGGAACCCCTACTGTTCTTGTATAAGGCGAACTCTGTAAAAGAACGGTTTTCCTGATATTTTTATTACGAACAGTATCCAGACTGCTGACAAACTGCATCTTGATGGCGTTCAGATTTCTGACAATCGGATGTGGCGACAAGGGCGTAATCACCGGAAAATAATACCACGGAAAAAAGTCAATCTGCGGCTGATTACCAATTTGTCCCGTACGGATGGGTATCGGCAGGGCATTTAAATCCATGATCAGGTCGGCATTCAGTTTCACGCCATAAGTGAACAACTGATCCTGTAATTTCAGATCATTTTCTATGGCCACTGTTGACTCGGCACGCTGAATACTGTCCATGGACGCCAGTACGGGATCAATCAGCCACAACACTTTCCCGCCGTACATAATATACTGGTCAATGATAAACTTGTCTTTTGGAGAAAAAGCCGAATCGGGTTTGGCAATGACGATAGCGGCATATTTGGGAACAATCCTGTATTCTCCTGTCACCGAATCAGCCAGGGAACGGTTTACCAGCGCATTAACCTGTCCGTCAATACGGACCCGTTCCACCGCATAATCTTCCTGAAGCGCCAGCGTAATGTCGTATGTTTCTTTTTTATCCAGCTCACCGTGTCCTTCGATAAAAGCCAGCTTCGGCTTTACCTTTTGCGTAAGCTTGTGTATTACATTGGCAAATTTAAACTCCAGATTTTCTATGGAATTATTCAACACGGCTTCAGGAGGAACACCCATTTGAGCGTCCAGTAATTCAACAGGCATTTCTTTGTTTCGATACGAGACAACGGCACCGGGGAATATCACCTGTTGTTCCAGCCCGTTTTTGGTTTTCACCTGCAGGTTGGTTGGTTGCAATCCCTGTTCTACCAATAGCTGATAGGTTGCGTTTCGTTCTTCCGCGTCTTCGCTCTCGGAGGGATTAATAAACTCGTATTGAATGTTTTTATTGTACGCCCTGAATTCATCCAGCAGCTCTTTCGTTTCGCGACGCAGGCGCTTGAAACCGGCCGGGAAATCACCATCCAGATAAACCTTGAAATAAACAATATCGTCCAGGTTGTGCAGCAATTCTTTAGTGGCATCCGAGAGTGTGTAGCGTTTTTCACTGGTCAGATCAAAACGGGTGTAAACTCTCGAACTGATAAAGTTAACAGCAACGATGATCAGCAGGGTCAGGATAAACCCGCCGATGTATTTCGCTTTGATATTTTGTTTCTTTTTTTCCATATTCTTTCAGCTTACCACTTTCTGCGGGCTAACGACAATTTGGTAAGGAATAAAAACAGGGCTATCACACTCAGAAAATAGACCACATCACGCGTATCGATCACTCCTTTACTGATGGAGCTGTAATGAGCGCTGATGCCCAGTGATTTGATGAACAGATCCACCGGCCCGAACCATTCCAGTGAGTAAATGAATTCGAAACCAAGATATATAAAGGCACTCAGGATTACGGCGATAATAAAAGCCACAATCTGGTTATCACTCAGCGACGAAGCGAAAATGCCTATGCTGACAAAAACGGCTCCTAAAAATATCAAACCGATGAAAGACCCCCAGAAACCACCTACATCAATATTACCCTGAGGCAGGCCGAGATACCAGACCGAGACAAAATAGATGAGTGTCGGCAGGAGCGAGAAAATGATTAAAACCAGTCCCGCCAGATATTTAGCCATAATGATTTGCATATCCGTTAACGGGCGTGTCAGCAGCAATTCCATGGTTCCGGCCTTCTGTTCTTCCGAAAAAGAACGCATCGTTACAGCCGGTACCAGAAATAAAAACACGAAAGGTGCCAGAATGAACAAACCATCCACGTTGGCATAACCGTAATCGAGAATGTTAAAATCCGTCGGGAACACCCAAAGAAACAATCCGACAACCACCAAAAACACAATAATGACCATGTAACCGGTAACAGAACTCAGAAAACTTC
>Ga0256913_10000178_pt1 | contig 30265 bp, 22 predicted proteins | sample Axial_MatmetaG_FD_185970 | JGI IMG/M metagenome (GOLD analysis project Ga0256913, IMG submission 185970) | Deep-sea worm associated microbial mat communities from Axial Seamount, Juan de Fuca Ridge, Pacific Ocean - Axial_Mat | ecosystem: Environmental > Aquatic > Marine > Oceanic > Microbial... | reverse complement strand
TCTCTCCTCGATAAAGATTTCGAAGATACGGTAGTGAGCGTGAGCGGATACTATATAGCACAAAACGGGCTCCTTCGCTTCGCGGGCGCTACCGGGGCATCCGATACATGGTCTCTCTGGGGCAGTGTCGAGAGTGTGATAGGCGGATTCGACGCGGGGATTCAGACGGCATATGTAGATGGTGAGCTTTCCGGCTGGAACAGTACATTCGCGCTCTGCGGTAAAATCTCGAAAGAGTGGGACGACTTTTCGGCTGAGCTCATACTCTCCTATATAAACGACGGAGATTACAGTCTCATGGGGGCAGGCTCGGCATCGGGGAGCAGTGCGCTCTGGAGCGACCACGAATTCGACGGAGACACTGTAGGAGAGAATCAGGCGGTTGCCATCCTCAATCTATCACAAAAGCTGGGAGCGGGCAGTCTGAACGCATCCGGCGCCTACTGGAGTTACGATGGGCAAAAGTACGATAATGCCTATGCCTTCGTACTGGGCTATGAGACCGAGCTATTGGGCATGGAGAGTCTCGTCGAGTATGGATACAGCCGGAGAGAGCTGGCTGACGGAGAGCGGGAGAGAGACCAGCGTATCACGATAGAGGTGCTGCGGAGATTTTGAAATCCTATATGGAAAAGCGCTGTCTAAGTAAAAAGGGGGATAATACGCATCGATATTCCTATCTATAACGGATAGATGACTTTCCGGAGGTACTCTATATGGCAGGAAGAGAAGAGAAGCAGTTGCAATCTCTAAAAAAGTGGATAGAGAAGTGGGCCCCTGATATAGACTCCCAACTGTCGGTCAGGTTGTGGAACGGAGATATCCTGCCACTCGGGCCGAATGCGAAAGAGGATATACTATTCGCCATCAACTCTCCGGAAGCGGTTAGACGATTGATCTTCTCACCCCGACTCATGACGCTTTTCGAACTATATGCCGAAAACCTTATCGATATAGAGGGGGGTACACCCCTGGAGGCTTCGTATAGATGGGACCATATAACGATACTCGAATACGCCAAAAGATTGGACAAGATAGATCTAATCAAATCTTTGTGGCCTTTCGTGACACTCTCTTCGGGCGGTGGTGACAAAAAGGGGTTGTCCTACGACGAGAGGATATCCCGCAGGATAGAAGACGGTAGAAACGATATGGATCTCATCTCGTTCCATTACGACCTTTCCAATGAGTTCTACTCTCTCTTTCTCGATCCAGATATGGTCTATTCATGCGCATATTTCGCTACCGAAGAGGAGCCTCTGGAGAGTGCCCAGAGAGCCAAACTCGATCTCATCTGCAAGAAACTGGACCTCTCACCCGGTGAGAAACTTCTGGATATAGGCTGTGGATGGGGAGGTTTGATCATATATGCGGCCGCCAATTACGGTGTACGGGCCCACGGTGTGACTCTCTCCCGCCGTCAATACGATTTCGTCACTCGCAGAGTGGAAGAGGAGGGGCTTTCGGAGCTCGTAAAGGTGGAGTTGAAAGATTATCGAGAGATCGATATGGATGGTGGGTATGACAAGATAGTACAGATAGAGATGTTCGAGCATCTCGGCATCGACAACCACGATGCCCATTTCGAATATATACATAGCCTGCTGAAACCGAGAGGTCTATATCTCCATCAGGCCAGTACAAGAAGGGCTACGAGGGATATTTCCAGCTTCAGGAAAGAGACTCCGTACCAAAAGGTCATTACCAGATTTATCTTTCCCGGAGGGGAGTTGGACCATATCGGAATGACTCTCACGAATCTCGAAAGATTCGGTTTCGAAGTCCACGATGTAGAGGGTATGAGAGAGCACTTCAAGCTTACGCTGGAGAGATGGATAGAGAGATTGTGGGAGAAGAGAGAGGAGGCCGCGAACGAGATAGGGTGGCCGAAAACGAGACTCTGGCTTCTCTATCTATCGCTATTCTGTATAGCTTTCGACAGAGGTACTGTCAATGTATTTCAGACTCTCGCTTCCAGGAGAGAGGTGGGATCTTCGAAACTCCCTCTGCGAAGAGAGAGGATGATCCCGAGACCTTAGAGCGCTCTATCGTATATACTTTTTCAGAACTTCGGGTAGCTCTATCGATCCATCTTCCCTCTGGTAGTTTTCCATGATCGCCACTATTGTCCTGCCGACGGCGAGTGCGGAGCCGTTGAGGGTATGGACGAATCTGTTCTTTTTGCCATCCTTGAATCTGATTTTCGCTCTTCTCGCCTGGAAATCTCTCGTATTGGATACCGAGCTTATCTCTCTATACATATTCTGTCCCGGTAGCCAAACTTCCAGATCCACGGTTCTCGCGGCGCTGAATCCCAGATCGCCCGTACATAGCTCCACCAGTCTATGGGGAAGTCCCAGCTCCGTCAGAATCTCCGAAGCGTTCTCCACCATCATATCGAATACTTCGTCGCTCTTGTCCGGATGAGCTATCGCCACCATCTCCACTTTCGCGAACTGATGCTGTCTGATCATACCTCTCGTATCCCGTCCGGCACTTCCGGCCTCTTTCCTGAAGCATGGGGAGTATGCGGTCATGAGAGACGGCAACTCGTCTTCCGAGAGAATTTCATCGTTGAAGAGGTTCGTCAGTGGAACTTCCGCAGTCGGTATGAGGTAGAGGTCTTCGTCACATATTTTGAAGAGGTCGTCTTCAAATTTCGGAAGCTGTCCGGTCCCTCTCATCATGGCGCTGTTGGTCATGAACGGTACGGCGTATTCGATAAAACCTTTTTGTATATTTTTATCGAGAAAGTAGTTTATCAAAGCTCTCTGGAGTATGGCGGCACTGTCTCTGAGTACGGCGAAACGGCTCTTTGCGAGCTTGACGCCTCTTTGGAAATCTATCCAGTGATTCTGCTGTGCCAGTTCCCAGTGCTCTTTGGGTTCGAAGTCGAATTTTTTCGGTTCGAGTACTCTCCTGATTTCGATATTGTCCTCTTCGTCCAGACCTGCCGGCACATCCGGATCCGGAAAATTCGGAATCGTGAGGGCCAGGCTCTTCAGCTTCTCTTCCGCCTCACGGGCCTTATCGTGCAGAGCGGCCGCTTCGACTTTCAACTCATCTACACTCTTTTTCAGTTCGGTTATATCGAGCCCCTCTCTCTTGTAGCGTCCAAACTCCTTGGAGAGACTGTTCTGTCGGGCTTTGACATTTTCGAATTCGGCATTTTTCTTTTTGAGATCGGCGAACATCTCTTTGAGTTCCAGCAGGGTCTTTTCGCTTACCCCCTTTTTGAGAAGTCTCGCCGAAGCTTCTTCGAAATCGTTTTGAAGGTATTTCAAATCTATCATTTCTAATATCCCCGTTTCCATAATATACATAAATCGTGCATCGCATTATAGTGGAAAGGAGTTGAAGAGAGGGATATCCCCTTTTCAGCGGGAGAAGTGGGAAAAAGGGAAGATGGATATATCACCGGCCCCATTTCTAAGAGAAGATTAATATATTAAAAGATATTATTTGATATTAGCAAATAGAAAACAAGGGGGATTCGGCAAGATGAAAAGAGTAACTGTCCGAAAAGCGCTCGGAGTATTGCTGGCAGGTTCACTGTCAATGACCGCATTGTATGCGGAAGAGGATTTTACGGGGGTCGGCCTCGTAGGTGTGGGAGCATCGATAAACCACTACAAAACACTGGACAACCTGAATCTCGAAAACGACTATAGCGCACCGTCTTTCGATATCAAGCTGGGAGCCAAAAACAACGACTGGAGATTTATGGGTACCTACTCTTTCGTAAAAGATGAGACGGTAGCCGGTTCTACAGCGAAAAATGTTCTCTTGACAGGGTCCGTAGACTATCTGATATACAACGCGCCCATGGGTAACGGGGTGGTTCTGCAACCCTTCATAGGTGTAGTCGGCGGATATGAAGAGTACAAATATGGAGGCGCCATAGATGAGAGCGGTGCGGCTTATGGAGGTCAGATAGGGGCCATTCTCGATATGCAGGACTGCTCGGTAGATGCCGGTTTCAAATACCTCGGCTCCACTCTGGACAGTGTGGATGAGGTATATGGTTTTTCGGTGGGTCTGAACTATAAAATAAAATAAGGAGAAGAGTCAGCCATGAAAAAATTAAACGCTTTGATCTTCACGCTGCTCCTGCTGTTTATGGCGGGTTGTGGCGGTAGCGGAGGCGATGCTGACGGCAACGGTGGGTTTCCGACCAGCAAAATAGCCGTCGAACTCGTATCTTCGACAAACGATTCGATAGCCAAGAGACTCGATGCCGTATTTACATTCGCGGCCGAGAAGATGGATAAAGATATCAAGATAGAGCTGAACAACTTCTCTCTCTCCCTCGAAGGATGCGAGATAAGAGGAAGTTACGATATCACTCCGGATATGATGGAGTTCACACACAAGGGAGAGACAAAGACTCTCCATGTGGGCAATCTGAGATATTCGTGTCCCAACGGTGAGCTGACCGAGAACAATCTGCTGAATATCGCTTATGACAAGTATGTTCTCAAAAGCGATGGAAGCAAGAGAAGAGGACCTGTCAGGGAAGGGACTTCGCACAAAGCCGTATCTCCCGATCAGAACTTTACATATGGATACGAGCTGGTAGCCGTACCATCCTCTTTCAATATCGTGAAAGAGGGAGATTTCCAGGCTGTAGATCTCTATCTCAACGATACAGCCGATGGAAAACCTGTAAAAGGTATGACGATACAGGCGAAAGCTTTCAATCAGAAAAACGGTACACTCGATAGGTATGAAGCAGTCACCGACGATAATGGAAGAGTGACATTCGTATATACAGCCCCTGCCAAACTGCCCACGAAACCTCTGACGATGACTTTCGAAGTAGCCAAAGCCACACCTCTGCTTTCGACGAAAGTGAAGGTGACATTCGATAGAAGTGTAGATACGGACGGTATGAAGCTGGTGACCGTACCAAAGAACTTCAATATATCGGCACCTCTCGACGAGAAGGTGATAGATGTATTCCTCAACGACAACAAAAACGGCAAGCCTGTAGAGGGTGTGAGTATCATGGCGAAAGCTTTCAACCAGGTAAACGGTACTCTCGATAAATACGAAGGCGTAACCGATGCCAATGGAAAAGTATCTTTCAACTATAAAGCACCATCCCAACTGCCTGGCGACAAGCTGGAAATTACATTTATGGTTGTCAATGGAAAACCCGCACTCACCGCCAAAACGACCATCACTTTCGGTGAAGAGATAGATACCGGAAATATGCTCTTCAGAGCGGCGCCCGACAAGATAGATATAGCCGAAGGCGGTTCGGTTCCAAGAGCCATCGATCTATATCTCAGTGACGACGAGACGAAACAGCCTCTGTCGGGTGTCTGGATTCTGGCCCATGTATTCGATCAGAACAAAGGTACTCTCGACAGTTACAGGGTGGAGACCGACGATATAGGCCATGCGGCGTTTTTCTACAATCCTCCTGCTGAATTGCCGAAAACTCCTCTGACGATCACATTCGAAGTGGAGAATGGAAAACCCGCACTCAGCGAGAAGGTCAGAATCAATTTCGATACGGCCACGGTCGATACCACCAGCCTCGAACTGGTAGCCGTACCCGAAAGAGTGGATGTGACCAATCCCCAGGATAGCTATGGTATAGATCTGTTCGTCAACGATCTCGATAGCAGACAGCCGATGAAAGATGTCGATGTTATCGCATATGTATTCAACGAAAACAACGGTACTCTCGACAGATATACGGCGACTACGGACAGTAACGGAAAGGCCCATTTCATATATACTCCTCCGAAAGTTCTCGACGGTTCGATCGTGCCTATCACATTCGCGGTGGCCAATGGTGAGCCGAAACTCGAAAAGACCGTTACGGTCGCTCTGGGTAGTTCGGAAGAGGGAGATATCGTATATCAGATCATGCCTCAGGAGGAGTTGACCGTAGATAGCTCCGATACGGGTTATGAGATTCGTGTAGCTCTGGAAAAGAGACTTCCCAACGGTAGCAAAAGACCTGTGGTGGGTGAGACGATATTGGCCGACTTCGTACAGCCGGCGAATGGTTCTCTGGCCAAATACGAAGTACAGACCGGCGAAGATGGATTGGCCATATTCAATTATCGAAGTCCATCGACCATATTTGGAGGTTCATCTTTCGATATCGTATTCCATAGGAAACTCGATGAGAATGTAACCGGCAGTACAAAAGTGAGCTTCGTCAACAACCAGGAAGATAGAAGCGTGGAGCATCTCTATATCGTCCCCGAAACAGTTCAGGTGACCGATGCGGATGCGGAGCAGGAGATCAAGGTATATACTACAGATGCCAAAAATATAGGAATATCCTCCACTGTCATAGTCGAGCAGCTCGTCAATGGCGACGGTAACGATTACGGTGAGATGGAAACCACTGTCGTGAGTACCGACAGTTCCGGTATAGGAGTACTCAAGTATAAAGCACCGTCGGCTATCAGCAACCAGCCCGATCGTACAGTGAAGGTGGTCGTGGATGGAAGCGATATCGAATCCGACCTGACATTCAAATATATATCTCCTTCCGAAGGAGTGGTACCGTACGAGCTCAATGCATCTCTCTCTTCGACTCTGAGAGTCGATAGTGAAGGTACGATATCGATCAAGATTCACGAAGTGGGTAATCCGGACAATATCATTCCCGACGAGAGAGTCAAAAATGTCGATGTGAGTGTCGAGGATTTCTCCAATATGCTGAATCTTCCCGCCGCTCAGGATGGTATGAACTACAACTACGACAATGCCGGTGCACAGAGTGTGACTCTCGAAACCAGGACTATCGCGGGTGTCGCTCTCGTAGAGATCACCGCGACCGTTTTCGATGGAGACAAGGATATCACACTCAAAACGACTCTGCCGGTAACCATACTTTCCGGTCCGGTGGCTACACTGTCGATGTTCTATACCGGTACGGTGAGCGCTTCGGATACTCCAGATGGTCTCTTCAGAGATCTCTTTACGATACATGCGGTAGATAAATATGGAAATATCGCCAACGAAGGTGTACAGATCCATCCATCTCTGATATGTGGAGGTAATGTGGGTCATGTTAGAGACGCTATCTCGATACATGAACTCAACGGTACGATTCAGACTCTGGATACAGGTGTCACGAGATTCAAAGATACCACTAGCAGACCTTTCGCCGACACCGAAACGACCGAGAGACTGGTAGTGTTGCCCTGGGTAAACGGTTCGTCCAACCAATATATCGGAGACTGGACCATCGCCAAGGTCAACAACAATAGATCCGTCAATCTCGACGAAGACTATTATGGAGATTACAAGGATGAGCTGAAATATGTAGTGGGTGACGAAAGCAGACTCCTCAACGACAAGATCGTTACCGCGCATGTGGAGGCCGACGAGAACTATCCGGACTATAAAACCGATAAAAACGGTGTCGTGAAGGTGGTGGTCAAGTACGATCCCCTTCTCGTCGGTCATACATATACGATAGCGGCCAACTCTTATGACGAAGGTACGAGAGCGGGAGTAGCGATCATAGACTACTTCAGAGGTGTAGGGTATAACTATAGCTTCAGCCCTTCGAATTCGATCGAGAAAGATGGCAACAGACACAGTGTCGTGATTACCGTGCATATCCTTCCCGTTGGAAGCGGTACTCTCGACAGAGTCAATCTCAATCCGTACAGTTTCTTTTTCTTCGATGAAAACGGAAATCCGGATTCGAGTTGTGACCTCAATCTCACCGAATCGAATCTGACCCTCGATAGAGGGCATGCAAAACTCGTCGTCGATACAGTGGATGAAAACAAATCTACATGTCGTATCCAGTGGGGTGGCGATCCGAGTACCGGAAGCAACGGCGGACTCGTAGCCGAATATAGATAGAGTTTTCTTACGCAACGGAGCGCATATATCCCCTACGCTCCGTTGCATCTTCCCTCTCGCCTCATTCACTCTCCCTTATATCCGAATCTTCAAGAGTGTCTAATGGAGTATCGGTAATAATGTCGTAACATTCCTGCCCAAGGAGCCTATAGTGGACGATGATTTCCATATGCGTTTGGCGATCGATGAAGCGTGGAGATACCAGTGTGTCACATATCCCAACCCCGCCGTCGGTGCTCTCGTTGCGAGAAGAGGGGAGATACTTTCGATAGAGGCCCATCACAAAGCCGGACACTCCCATGCCGAAGTGCTCGCTTTCGCATCTGCATATGAAAAGATGAGTGGCAGGAGACTTCCGGTCGATAGAGAAGAGTCCGTAAAAGTGCATGATTTTCTTTTGAGCCTGCCTGATGGGTTCTTTTCCGATTGCGAACTATTCGTCACTCTCGAACCATGCGCCCATGATGGCAGGACGCCGTCGTGTGCGGGATTGATCGAGAGGCTTTTTCCAAAGAGGGTCGTGGTGGCTATGGAGGACCCCGTACCGGAACATGCAGGAGGATTGAAGAGATTGGCGGAGGCCGGTATCGAGATTACGCCCTGGGTTTCGGCCGATTTGGCGAGAGACTTGATAGAACCATTCATGATATGGAGAGAGAGGGCTTTCGTGCTATTCAAGTTGGCTCAGACGAGTAACGGCAGAATAGGCGGAGGATATCTCAGTTGTGCCGATTCGTTGAGGCATACCCATATGTTGAGAAGCGTCGTGGACAGGATGGTGATAGGGGGCAATACCGTCCGTATCGACAGACCGAGACTGGATGCGCGACACTGTGGAGGTGAGGCGCCCGATTTGACCATATTTTCCTCACGGAACGATTTCGACGGGGATATACCCCTTTTCGATATCGCAGACAGAGAGGTCGATATCGTCGATGACCTGTCACCTCTGCTGAATATTCCCGGATTTCTTCTCGTGGAGGGTGGAGAGGGTATGCTCCGGGCACTATCGGACGATATCGACTGGTTTTTGATATATCAGACTCCTAAGCTGAGTACAAACCGCTTATCCTATAATATCGACAAAAAAATTGAGTTTCTGCATACGGAAAGATCGGGGGCGGATCTCATGATATGGAGTCGTTTTGGATAGGAGAGAGAAGCAGGATAAAATAGTCGATATGTTCGATGAAATCGCCTCTACATACGATTTGGCGAATAGGGTTTTGAGCTTCGGTATAGATGTGCAGTGGAGAAAGAGAGGTTGTGACAAAGCCTATGAGATTCTCGCAAAAGAGCGGATCGAGAGGATAGCCGATGTGGCTACCGGAACCGGTGATCTGCTTTTGCACTGGAGGGAGAGGGCGCAAAAGGCCGGAGTGAGTGTCGAAAGCTATGTCGGTATCGATCCGTCGAAAGGTATGCTGGAAGTGGCCGAAAAGAAGGTGGATTTCGCGGATTTCATAGAGGGCAAGGCGCAGGAGCTTCCTCTGGACGACGAGAGTACCGAAATCATTTCCATCAGTTACGGTATCAGAAATGTCGTTGACAGAAAAGAGGCGCTTAGAGAGTTCAACAGGGCCCTGAAGCCGGGTGGAATGGTGGTGATACTGGAGTTCACGAAACAGGAGAAGAGTGGATTCGTATCGAAAGTGGTCGATTTCTATATGAAAAAGGTTCTCCCCGCGATAGGTGGACTCGTATCGAGAAATTACGAAGCGTACAGATACCTTCCCGACTCTATCGAAGAGTTTCTGACTGCTGGAATGCTCGCCCAGGAGCTCGAAGAGAGTGGATTCGAAGTGAAATATCTCAAACCATTTTCCATGGGTATCAGTACTCTCATCGTGGCCAGAAAGAGAGATGGAGGCAATAACGGTTGAAGACGATAACCGTATCCGCTCTCAATATCAAGATAAAGACTCTTCTCGAAGAGTATCTCATGCATGTCTCCGTCGTGGGAGAGGTGGCTTCCGTGACATACCATGGGAGCGGGCATCTCTACTTTTCGATCAAAGACGACAAAAGCACTCTCAAGTGTGTCATGTGGCGCTCCTCCGTATCCCGTCTCAAATTTCGTCTGGAAAAAGGGGAGAAGATAGTCGTAAACGGTTCCGTAGGCGTATATACTCCAAGAGGTGAGTATCAGCTCATAGCTACCGATATCGAACCTTTCGGCAAAGGCTCTCTCGCTCTGGCTTTCGAACAGATGAAGGAGAGATTGGGGAAAAAGGGTTATTTCGATAGCGAGAGGAAGAAGAGTATCCCCCCGTATCCCGGCAAAATCGCACTCGTCACCGCTTCAGGAGGGGCCGCATTGCAGGATATGCTCAGGGTGGCGGAGCGTAGATGGCCCTTATGCGATATGGTTGTAGTGGATGTTCTGGTTCAGGGGGAGAGAGCGGCTTTCGAGATAGCCAGAGGTATAGAGATGGCCGATACACTCGGAGTGGATCTGATCGTAGTGGGCAGGGGAGGCGGAAGTGTCGAAGATCTGTGGGCGTTCAACGAAGAGGAGGTGGCGGATGCCATCTTCGGAGCCACCACCCCTGTGGTGAGTGCCGTCGGGCATGAAGTGGATACGGTCATATCGGATCTCGTGGCGGATTTGCGGGCTCCTACCCCCAGTGCGGCCATGGAGATGGTCCTGCCGGATATGAACGAGATACTCTACGCGCTGGATGAGAGCTATCGCAGGATGGAAATGAGAATGAGACAGATCGTGGCACTCAAAGAGGAGGCTCTATCCCGGGAGTCGGCGAATCTCGAGAGAGCTTCGGTCGCCACCAGACTCGAGGAGATGGAGGAGAGTTTCGACAGATTGTCCAAAGAGTTGAACGGTGTGATGGAGTTCAGACTTTCGGGATTCGACTCTCTCGTATCTCCTCTCGAACATAGGCTGAAAGAGGCCGTTCATCTCTCCATAGGCAAAAAGGAGAGAGAGGTTCAATCCATACTATCCACTATGAAGATGAACGACCCCGCATCCAGGAGTAGAGATGGATGGGCGGAGATAACTTCCGGAGGCAAGAGAACCCCTCTATCGTCGATTGCGATAGATGAAGAGTTCGATATGTTCGATGGCAAGGTGAAACTCAGAGCCAGATGTATCGGCAAAGAGGAGTTGGACTCTCTAAAGGATAGATAGAGCTCTTCTGTCACGCTCCGTGTCGAGAATGATTATCTCCTCCCGTAGTTCGATTCCGAAACTCTCTTTTACCCTCTTTTTGGCGGTGTCGAGCAGATATATAGCCTCTTCGTAGGTACCTCTTCCCAGATTTACCAGGAAGTTGGCGTGTTGTTCGCTGAAAGCCATATCTCCCACCCTCTCTCCTCTCAATCCGACCGCCTCTATCAATCTGCCGGCATAGTCGCCCGGCGGATTTTTGAAAGCGGACCCCGCACTGGGCAGGTTGGGTTGGTTCTTTCTCAATGTTGACAACTCTCTTTTGAGGCTGTCGTCATATCCGGGTTTCGAGACGAATCTGACCCGTCTGACGATACCTTCGATTTTTGCGAAGCGGTAACCGTATTCGATATCGTCCGCATCTATCCACTCTCCATCTATCTCGACACTCTTTACGATGGAGAATATCTCATGACTCTTGAGACCGGCGTTCATCGCCACCATACCGCCTATCGTACCCGGGAGTCCCGACATGAACTCGAATCCCGCCAAATCGTGTCTTTTTGCGAAAGAGAACGCTCTGCCACTCTCCAGAGCGCCTCCCATCTCCACGAATCCATCTCCAAGCCTGGCGTAGGAGTACTCTTTGCCGAGTATCGCCAGAGGAGGAGGGGAGGGAGATACGAGTATATTGTTGGCACCCCCCACGAGACGGTACCCATCGGGCAGAGAGTCGTCTGCACCGATAACCGCCACTTTGGTCAGAGGCCCTATCCCTATACTGCTATATCTGGAAAAATCGATCTCTATCCATCTCACCCGGACTCCTTTGGCCGTAATGATATCGCCTTTTGCTTTAGTGTCAAAAGTATATCGCCACCATCTATGAGAACCATATATTGCATGACAATATATGGAGTATGACATATTGAAATATTTTCAAAAATAAAAAACATTTTGACATTATAATATCGTATATCGTAATGAAATCAGGAGAAACGGATGAACGAGTTCAGTGAAATCATAGAGAGACTCAAAGATATCATATCTTCCGAAATGGGGGAGAGAAAGGTTTACGACAAAGATGTGGCTGAAGTGCTGGGTATATCGCCTGCCACTTTCGCTACGATGAAAAAGAGAGGTTCGATACCCTTTCGGGAGATTATGGAGTATTGTGCCAGAAACAGAATCAGTATAAATTGGCTCTTTTTCGACCAGCCTGCCGAAATGCTTGTCGAAGAGACGGGAAAATTTTTCCGTATCAGATACTTTTCCCAACTCAGAGCGAGTGCGGGAGGGGGAGCCGATGTTTTCGACGAAGAGTTCGAATATCTGAAAATGGACGCTTCCATACTGGAAAACATTATCGAATATGTCGATGTCGATTCGATAGATGCCATCCATGTGACCGGTGAATCGATGGAACCCACTCTCGAAGACGGTTCCATTGTTTTGGTGGATAGGAGCAGGAGGGATATATCCAAAGATGGAATATTCGTCGTCTCGTCCGGTAACGGACTCTTTATCAAAAGAGTCAGATTCAGAGTCGATGGGATGATAGAGTTGATTTCGGACAATAAAATATACTCTCCGGAGATAGTTTCACCGTCGGATTTGAGAGTGTTGGGAAGAGTGGTAGGCAATATCACACGAATATAGTCGCTATGGCGTTAGGGTATAATTGCGATTAGAACCAACTCCAAAGGAGATGTATGCTCGGTTTTTTCAAAAAGAGAAGCGGAAACGGTATGGAGGATAGTATAGAGTTGTCGGGAGTGGAAGAGTTGCATGAAAAGGCGATGGAGCAGAATGGAGACCTATACAGCTTTATCGATTCCAGAATGCCGAGTGTCTCCACGGAGAAGAAGATAGCCTATATGAATGCCGTTTTGAAAGAGCATATCGATATGTACGAATACGATGAAGACGATGAGCTCAGAAGAGATGGATATATAGTCAATATCTACTATCCGAAACGGGAAGAGAGTGATATGGATTCTACAGTTTCGTCTTGAGAGAGACATTTCCACCTCCGAAATCTCCCGTCGAAATGTAGAGTGCGGTGAGGATGGCGAAAGAGCGTATCCTCTCTCATATCTGTACGGGCGGAGAGATGACGAGAGCCCCTCAGACTACACGAAACCCCTCTTTTTTCAATATTTTGCCGGCTCTTTCTCTCTCGTCTCCCTGTAGTTCGATACGATTCTCACCGAAAGTTCCTCCGCAACCGAGAGAGCTCTTCAGCCTTTTCGAGAGTCTCTTCAGCTCCGGAGTTTTCAGATGAAACTCCTCTATGACGGTCACCACTTTGCCTCTGCGTTTTTCTATCCGTAACCGCAATCGGTGATCGTGCGGTTCGAGAGTGGTATCCCGGGATTCGCCTCTATCGTCTCCGCCTCTATTGTCGGAACTCCACCCGTCGCTGAAGTCGGGCCCCATTTCGAAAATTTTCACGATGTCTCTCCTATAGAGTAGATAACCTCTCTCACACCTTTTCGCTCTCTTATCTCCTCTATGGACAATCCCTCTATCGGCAGAGAGAGAAAACTCTCGATATCATCACAACCGGATAGAGCGAGAGCTCTGAGTACGATTCCTCTATAGGCTTTCGCCCAGTGGCTGACCACTTTACCACTCTTTAGAAATTTCAATACGGTTCTACCGGATGAAGGAATATAGAATTTCTCGTAGAAGTTCGCCCGTATATCGAGGATATCTTCACCTTCTAATACAGAGTCGAGCTGTCGGTTGCATATCGACGAATAGAGCCTGTCCGAACCGAGCAGTTTGACTCCGCCACTCTGTGAGACTCTATAGTCGGGTATATGGTCCGATGCGAGAATGGGGCCGAAAAGATTGGAAAAGATGATCACATTTTCATCTATGTAGCTCTTGGCATGTTCCGGGAGTGTATCGTATGAGAGATGGTCGTATGCCACTCCGGTATATCTGAGTATCGCCTTCATCGTAGGAGAGTCGGAAATATCGATATTCGTATATCGTTCTATCAAATCGTCCTTTTTGAGTCCGAAGAGTCGCAGGATTGTCTCATGGTCGTCCGAATCCTTCATATGGGAGTATTTCTCCATGAGAGAGTGTCTGACATCGTGCAGAGGTTTCGACATGAAGAGGGATGATATATCGAGAGAAGAGCCGTGACCATCCTCTCTTTTCGTTTCACTGGGTGCGAGAAGTATCTTCATTGTGCTTTATCCTGTATCTATTGTAGGAGAGTGTATTATATCCAACCTAGGATATAGGGTATGAGAATTTTATAGATACCGATATTGGGGTTTTTAGTGATGATCGAGAATTTTTCGAAATTTTTCGAAATTTAAGTGTTATTTAAGAAAAATACTATTATAATTCCGAGTCCAACGACAGTTGGCATGGACGCTGGTGTAGCTCAGTTGGCTAGAGCAGCTGATTTGTAATCAGCAGGTCGCGGGTTCGAGTCCCATCACCAGCTCCATTTTTTATCAGTGTTTGACCGGTATGTAATCGGGTGAGATACTCAAGTGGCCAACGAGGGCAGACTGTAAATCTGCTGGCTTTCGCCTTCGGAGGTTCGAATCCTCCTCTCACCACCATCGTATCGATGCGGGAATAGCTCAGTTGGCTAGAGCATCAGCCTTCCAAGCTGAGGGTCGCGGGTTCGAGTCCCGTTTCCCGCTCCATACTGGGAGCTGTTTGAATAACTGTCTTCAATTATCTGTACAGTTAAGCTTTCCTTACGAGTAATCGAACGATCAAACACACTGATAACATTTAACTATTGTCCTGCCTGGATAGCTCAGTGGCAGAGCACTTCCTTGGTAAGGAAGAGGTCGGCGGTTCAATCCCGCTTCCAGGCTCCATGAATAACATATGGACAGGAGTCGGACGCAGGCGTCTGAGTCTTGTCCGTACCTGGGCGTAGGGTCTAAGTGAAATCTGATATAATATCAGCCGCAATTACATAATGCTAGGAGAAAGAAATGGCAAAAGAAAAATTCGAGCGTACCAAACCTCATGTCAACATTGGTACAATCGGTCATGTCGACCATGGTAAAACTACACTGACAGCAGCTATCACAGCTGTTCTCGCTACTAAGAACGATACAGCTCTGATGGATTACGATCAGATCGACAACGCTCCCGAAGAGAGAGAGCGTGGTATCACGATCGCTACTTCGCATGTCGAGTACGAGACTGAGAAGCGTCACTACGCTCATGTCGACTGCCCCGGTCACGCCGACTATGTAAAGAACATGATTACAGGTGCGGCTCAGATGGATGGTGCGATCCTCGTTATCGCTGCAACTGACGGACCAATGGCTCAGACTAGAGAGCACATCCTTCTCTCCAGACAGGTCGGTGTTCCCTATATCGTCGTATTCCTCAACAAAGAGGATCAGCTCGATGATGAGGATAAAGAAGAGATGCTCGAGCTCGTAGAGATGGAAGTTCGTGAACTCCTCAGCGAATACGAATTCCCCGGTGATGATACTCCCATCGTAGCTGGTTCCGCATTCCAGGCTCTCGAAGAGGCCAAAAAAGGTCAGCTCGGTGAGTGGTCCGAAAAGATCATCGCTCTCATGGATGCCGTAGATGAGTACATCCCCGATCCTGAGCGTGAGACTGACAAAGACTTCCTGATGCCTATCGAAGATATCTTCTCCATCCAGGGAAGAGGTACCGTTGTTACAGGTAAGATCGAAAGAGGTAAAGTATGCGTCGGTGACCAGATAGAGATCGTCGGTCTCAAAGACACTCAGACTACTACAGTTACAGGTGTCGAGATGTTTAGAAAAGAGATGGATTGCGGTGAAGCCGGTGACAACTGTGGTGTTCTTCTCCGTGGTACAGCCAAAGAGGATGTTCAGAGAGGTATGGTTCTCTGTAAGCCCGGCTCCATCACTCCTCATACGAAGTTCGAGGCTGAAGTATATGTACTGACCAAGGAAGAGGGTGGTAGACACACTCCTTTCTTCAACAACTACAGACCTCAGTTCTATGTGAGAACTACGGATGTAACTGGTTCCGTCATCCTCCCCGAAGGTAGAGAGATGGTAATGCCTGGTGACAATGTAATGCTCAATGTCGAGCTTATCGCTCCTATCGCCCTCGAAGAGGGTACTAGATTCGCTATCCGTGAGGGTGGTAGAACGGTAGGTGCCGGAGTCGTTACAAAAATCATAGAGTAACAACTCGACTATACCGGGCCTCGTGCCCGGAAAAATTATTGAAAGGGAGCTGAAATGAGAGAGACTATACATCTTGGATGCGAAAAGTGCACAAGAAGAAACTACCACACGACCAAAAACAAGAAGAATACGACTGAAAAGCTTTCGTTGAAAAAATATTGCAAGTGGTGCAAAGAGCATACAGTACACAAAGAGATGAAGCTCTAAGCTTTTTCTCGCCAAATATAGGCCAATAGCTCAGTTGGTAGAGCACTGGTCTCCAAAACCAGGTGTCGGGGGTTCGAGTCCCTCTTGGCCTGCCACAAGAAGGTAGCATGGAATCTATTTCTAAATTTTTCAGAGAAGCTAAACACGAGTTAGATAAAGTCATATTTCCGACAAAGGTACAAGTACGGCAGGCTTTCGTCGCCGTGGTGCTCGTCGTTACAGTAATATCCATATTCCTTGCACTGGTCGACATGATGATGTCCGCCATTGTATCTACAACTATATAAGGTTTAACGATGGCTCATCAATGGTATGCTATACAGACTTATGCCGGAAGTGAAAGATCTGTCAAGAAAGCCATAGAACATATGGCAGTCGAGCTTGGTCTCGAAGACAAGATTGAGCAGGTCGTCGTACCGACCGAAGAGGTGATCGAAGTCAAAAACGGCAAAAAGAAGATCACCGAAAGATCGCTCTATTCAGGATATGTCTTCGCCAATATCGATCTCGACAACGATCTTTGGCACAAGATTCAGAGACTTCCCAAAGTTTCGAGATTTATCGGAGAGCAGAAGAGCCCCACGGCTCTGAGTGAAGCCGATATCAAACTGATACTCGAAAAGATGGAAAAGAAGTCCGCTCCCAGACCGAAAGTCGATTTCAGGACTGGAGAGATGGTGCGTATCATCGATGGTCCATTTGCCAACTTTACGGGGATGGTCGAGGAGTATGATCTCGATCACGGCAAGCTGAAGTTGAATGTCTCCATATTCGGTAGAAATACACCGGTCGAGATACTTTACACTCAGGTGGAAAAAATAATATAAATCAAACGAAGGACAGAGAATGGCAAAAAAAGTAAGTGAAAAGTTCAAACTTATGATACCAGCAGGCCAGGCCAATCCGTCTCCGCCAGTCGGTCCGGCACTCGGTCAGCGCGGTGTCAATATCATGGAGTTTTGTAAAGCTTTCAACGAGAAGACAAAAGACAAGATGGGATTCAAGATACCTGTCGAAATCACGGTCTATACCGATAGAAGTTTTACATTCGAAACGAAACAGCCTCCTGCGAGTGATCTGATCATGAAAGAGGCCGGCATCAAGAAGGGAAGCGACAATCCTCTTCTGAACAAAGTGGCAACGATCACTAAAGATCAGCTGATGAAGATCGTCGATCTGAAGATAGAGGATCTCAATACCGACGATAGAGAGCAGGCGGCACTGATTATAGCAGGCTCCTGTAGAAGTATGGGTGTCGAAATAGTAGACTGAAAATCTTTTCACCACTTAGATTCAAAAGAGAGTGGGAGCAAAAAAAGCGGAGAAAGAAATGGCAAAAAAACTAAGTAAAAGAAAACAGGCTCTCCTGGAAAAGATTGACAGAGAGAAAGAATATTCTATAGAAGAGGCGGTAAATACCGTCAAGGAACTCAAATCGGCCAAATTCGACGAGACTGTCGAAGTGGCTCTGAATCTCAATGTCGATCCCAGACATGCCGATCAGATGATCAGAGGTTCGGTTGTCCTTCCCAACGGAACGGGCAAGAGCGTAAGAGTCGCTGTATTCGCCAAGGGTGAGAAGATCGACGAGGCGAAAGAGGCAGGAGCCGATCTCGTTGGAAGCGATGAGCTCATCGAACAGATACAGGCAGGAAATATCGATTTCGATATCGTTATCGCCACTCCCGATATGATGGGTGTTCTGGGAAAAGTGGCCAGAATACTCGGACCCAAGGGATTGATGCCAAACCCCAAGACTGGTACAGTAACGATGGATGTAACTCAGGCAGTCAAAAATGCCAAAGGTGGACAGGTAAACTTTCGTGTCGACAAAAAGGGTAACATACATGCCGGTATAGGTAAGGCGAGTTTCGAAGCAGACAAGCTGGTCGAAAACCTGAAGACTTTCGTCGAGAAAATCAACAGGGCCAAGCCTGCAAGTGCGAAGGGTAGATATATACTCAACGGTGCGCTTTCTCTGACAATGAGTCCTTCCGTGAAGCTCGACACGAACGAGCTGATGGATATAAAATAAGAAGTCAATCTTAGACTGAAGAGAACGGGGGCGCAAGCTTAAACGGACCTAGTCCACACTCCATCGGAGTAGCCCCGTTGGAAGTCTGAAAGGAGTAGAAATGACCAGAGCGGAAAAAGAAAAGCTCGTAGCGGAACTGTCGAGCGCTTTCGAAGAGTCCAATGCCGTAGTAGTCTGTGACTACAAAGGTATGACATGTAAAGAGCTCGAGAGCGTGAGAAAGCTCGCTTCCGAGAATGGAGCGAGAGTCAAAGTCGTAAAGAACACTCTCGCTTCCATCGCGCTGAAAAATGCCGGTATCGAAAATCTGGAGCTCAAAGACACGAATCTCGTTGTCTGGGGTGATGATCAGATATCGACATGTAAGACAGCCGACAAGGCAGCGACCGAATTCAAAGACAGATTCGTCATGAAAGCCGGTGCGCTCGAAGGTACGAAAGTCGAACTTTCGACTATCGAAGCTATGGCTAAACTTCCAAGTCGCGACGAGCTTATCGGAATGCTTCTCAATGTCTGGATGGCACCTGTCCGAAACTTCACAATCGGACTCGACGCACTCAGACAGAAGCGCGAAGAAGAGGCCTGATAGAGAGTTCCGTCTCCTTGTGAGACCGTATCATAGAGAAAAAAGAAAAAAGGATTTACAATGGCATGCACTAAAGAAGATGTACTCGATTATATCTCCAACCTCACTGTGCTCGAGCTCAGCGAGCTGGTAAAAGAGTTCGAAGAGAAGTTTGGCGTTTCCGCTCAGGCAACCGTCGTTGCCGCTGCCGGCGCTGGCGCTGCAGAAGCTGCGGAAGAGCAGACTGAATTCGATGTAGTTTTGACTGGAGCGGGCGCTAAGAAGATCAATGTTATCAAAGTTGTCAGAAGCGTAACCGGACTGGGACTCAAAGAGGCCAAAGCGGCTGTCGAAGAAGTACCTACTACGATCAAAGAGGCAGCTTCCAAAGAGGAAGCGGAAGAGATCAAAAAACAGTTCGAAGAGGCTGGCGCAACTGTCGAGCTCAAGTAACAATATGCCGGGCCTCGCCCGGCTCCTCCCCAGACTATTCGATATAGAGATGAACTATTATGGAATAGTTTTTTTGTGTATCACTGCTACCAAACAGATCAACAACCAAATAATTAAGGTCAGCCAATGTTAAATTCACTACATTCAGGTAACCGACTCCGTGTCGATTTCGCTAAGACACCTCGAATAATCGAAATTCCCCACCTGTTGCAACTTCAGCAGAAGAGTTATGAAAATTTTCTGATGATAGATGCCAAAGACCGCTCTCAGAGTATCATAGAAAGAGTATTTAGAACATCTTTCCCCATACATGACCAGCAGGGCAGAATATCTCTCGACTATAAAGGGAGTGAGATAATCAAACCCAAATATACGGTCAGAGAGTGTATGGAGAGAGGTATGACCTATTCTGTGAGTCTCAAACTGAAGATCTCCCTCACCATATGGAATAGAGATGAAAAGACAGGAGAGAGACTCGACCCCAGAGAGATAAAAGAGCAATCCATATTCGTCCGTGACATTCCGCTCATGACCGATAGAACATCCTTTATCGTCAATGGTGTCGAGAGAGTCATAGTGAATCAGCTTCATAGAAGTCCCGGTGTCATATTCAAAGAGGCGGAGGCGACCACTGTCGTCAACAAACTCATCTATTCGGCTCAGATAATTCCGGATAGAGGTAGCTGGCTCTATTTCGAGTACGATGCAAAAGATATACTCTACGCACGGATAAACAAGAGAAGAAAGATACCTGTCACGATTCTCTTCCGCGCGCTCGACTATACCAAATCCGATATCATCAAGATATTCTATACGACTCAGGAGATATTCATCAGAGACAATATGTTCCTGGTCAAATTCGATCCCGAGCAGATGTCGGGTAGAGCGGAATTCGATATCAGAGATACCGACGGCAATCTGATCGTACAGAGTGGAAAGAGACTCACCAAAAAGAAGGCACAGAAACTGGCGGACGAAGGTTTGGAGTGGGTCATATACCCTCTGGAAGTACTCATAGACAGACACCTCGCGAGACCTGTAATCGATCAGGAGAGCGGAGAGGTCATCTACGATGTAGTGACGCAAATCGATGAAAACAAGATAAAGAAGATTGTCGATCTCGGTATAGAATCCATATCGATCGCCAACGAATTTTCAGATGAGAGCGACTCCTCGATCATCAAATCCTTCATAGCCGACCAGGAGAGCCTGAAACTGCTCAAGCAGACGGAAGATGTCGATGACGAAAATCTCCTCGCCGCTATCAGGGTCTACAAGGTGATGAGACCCGGAGAACCCGTCACACCCGAATCGGCCAAAGCTTTCCTCAAACAGCTCTTTTTCGATCCAGAGAGATACGATCTGACCAGAGTTGGTCGAATGAAGATGAACCACAAACTAGGGCAGGATGTACCGGAGTATGTGACCGTTCTTACAGCGGAAGATATCATCAATACAGTCAAATATCTCATCAAGGTCAAAAACGGCGAGGGGCATATAGACGATAGGGATCACCTCGGAAACAGAAGAATACGCGCCATAGGCGAACTCCTGGGTAACGAGCTCCACAATGGATTGATCAAGATGCAGAAGGCGATCAGAGACAAGATGACCACGATCAGCGGTTCTCTCGACGATCTCATGCCACACGATCTGGTCAACTCGAAGGTGATCACGAATACGATAATCGACTTCTTCTCCGGCGGTCAGCTTTCGCAATTCATGGATCAGACCAACCCCCTGTCAGAGATCACTCACAAGAGGAGACTGTCCGCACTCGGTGAAGGTGGACTCGTAAAAGAGAGAGCCGGTTTCGAAGTGAGGGATGTCCATCCGACGCACTATGGTCGTATCTGTCCCATAGAGACTCCGGAAGGTCAGAATATCGGGCTGATCAATACACTCGCCACATATGCCAAGGTCAACGATCTCGGTTTTATCGAAGCTCCCTACAAGATCGTAAAAGATAGAAAGGTGACGGACGAGATCGTATATATCACTGCCACTCAGGAAGAGGACAAGGTGATCGCTCCCGCTTCGACGAAACTCGACGAGAATGGCTATATCATCGATGACCTTATAGAGACGAGACTCAACGGAAACATCGGTCTTAACGATGCTTCCAAAGTCGATCTGATAGATGTCTCACCGCTGATGATAAGTGGTGCCACGGCGGCACTGATTCCATTTTTGGAACATGACGACGCCAACAGGGCATTGATGGGCTCGAACATGCAGAGACAGGCAGTGCCTCTTCTCAAAACAGAGGCTCCCGTCGTCGGTACGGGAATGGAAGCTATCGTATCCAGAGATGCATGGGAAGCCGTCAAGGCGAAGAGAGACGGCGTGGTCGAAAAGGTGGATGCGAGGAGTATATATATCAAAGGTGACGACGAGAACGGCATCTTCATAGACCACTACATCCTCGAAAAGGATATGAGGACCAACCAGAATACCGCTTTCGGACAGAGACCCATCGTACATGTCGGACAGCAGGTCAAAAAGGGAGAGGTGATAGCCGATGGTCCGAATATGGATCAGGGAGAGTTGGCGATAGGGAAAAATATTCTCGTTGCGTTCATGCCATGGAACGGATACAACTACGAGGATGCGATCATCCTTTCCGAAAAACTGATCAGAGAGGATGCATTCACCTCTCTGCACATCTATGAAAAAGAGATTGAGGCGAGAGAGCTCAAACACGGTATAGAAGAGATCACGAGGGATATACCAAATATCAGAGAGGATGAGCTACTGCATCTGGACGAGAGCGGTATCGTCAAGATAGGTACATATGTGAAGCCTGGGATGATTCTCGTAGGAAAGGTCTCTCCAAAAGGTGAGATCAAACCCACTCCCGAAGAGAGGCTGTTGAGGGCGATATTCGGAGACAAGGCCGGTCATGTCGTCAACAAATCTCTATACTGCCCTACCTCCATGGAGGGTGTCGTGATCGACATCAAAATCTTCAACAAGAAGGGTTACGAGAAAGATGCCAGAACTCTCAAGGCCGAGAAAGAGGAGAGAAACAGACTCGAAAGAGAGCATCACGACAAACTATTGATGATCGATAGAGAAGAGATACTCAGAATCGCCTCTTTCCTCTCTTCTCACGAACTGGCCGAGAGTGTGGAGATAGGTGATACCACATACGAGGCTGGAAGCAAAATTCCGGTTGATGAGATCAAGGAGATCAACCGATTCATGCTCAGAAGCGTCGTGCAGTCGTATGCACCCGAAGTGCAGAAAGAGTACGAATCGATGAGAAACGGTTTCCTCAGACAGAAGAGGAAACTCAAGCAGGAGCTCGAAGAGAAGCAGTCCGTACTCGAAAAGGACGACATACTTCCAAACGGTGTGACGAAACTCGTCAAAGTCTATGTGGCGACGAAGAGAAAGATCAAGGTCGGAGACAAGATGGCCGGTCGTCACGGAAACAAAGGTATCGTCTCCAACATAGTACCCGAGATAGATATGCCATACATGGAAGATGGCAGACCCGTCGATCTGATTCTGAACCCTCTCGGTGTTCCGTCCCGTATGAATATCGGACAGATTCTCGAAGTGCATCTCGGTCTCATAGGGAAGAGACTCGGAGAGCAGATAGAGGAGATTTTCGAAAGCAGTAGAGACGAGTTCGTCAAAGAGTTGAGAGCCAAGATGATGGAGATTGCCGATGTCGCCAAATTGATGAAGGCCAAAAACGAACTCGAGACGATGAGCGACGAAGATCTGATAAAGTATGCCAGAGACTGGTCCAAAGGGGTCAAATTCGCCGTACCGGCATTCGAATCTCCGAACGAAGAGGAGTTCCGCAGACTCTTCGAGCTGGCTGGAATCGATAGTGACGGAAAGACGACTCTCTACGACGGTATGACCGGTGAGAAGATGCTCGAGAGGGTGAATGTAGGATATATGTATATGCTCAAACTGCACCACCTCGTCGATGAAAAGGTTCACGCCAGAAGTACCGGACCATACTCTCTGGTCACACAACAGCCTGTCGGTGGTAAGGCTCTGTTCGGTGGACAGAGATTCGGAGAGATGGAAGTCTGGGCACTCGAGGCGTATGGTGCGGCCCATACATTGAAAGAGATGCTGACGATAAAATCCGACGATGTCGAAGGAAGAGCTCGAGCCTATAGAGCGATAACGAGAGGTGAGAGTGTTCCGGAATCCGGTATTCCGGAGACGATGTTCGTCCTGACAAAAGAGCTTCAGGCCCTGGGTATGGATGTGGAGCTTTACAAGAAGAAAGAAGAGGGTGAGAATGAGTAAGCAACTTGAAAATCTGATTCCTATCGACATAAACAGCGAAGAGAGACCCAGAGATATCGAAGCTCTACAGCTGAAAGTGGCCAGTCCCGAAAAGATCCTCTCATGGAGCTACGGAGAGGTCAAAAAGCCGGAGACTATCAACTACCGTACACTCAAACCTGAAAGAGACGGTCTGTTTTGCGCCAAGATATTCGGTCCCATAAGGGATTACGAGTGTCTTTGCGGTAAGTATAAAAAGATGCGCTACAAAGGTGTAGTGTGCGAGAAGTGCGGTGTGGAAGTGACCAGTTCCAAAGTGAGAAGAAACCGTATGGGTCATATAGAGCTGGTGGCACCGGTAGCACATATCTGGTATGTCAGCTCACTCCCCTCCAGGATAGGTACTCTGCTTGGTGTCAAGATGAAAGACCTCGAAAGGGTACTCTACTATGAAGCGTATATCGTCAAGAGTCCCGGAGAGGCGTACTACGACAGTGAAGGTACTCTACCCGTCAAAAAGTACGATGTTCTCAACGAGGAGCAGTATCAGCAATTGATGAAACACTTCTCCGAAAGCGGTTTCGATGCCCGTATGGGAGGAGAGGTGGTCAAAGAGCTTCTCGCCGAGCTCGACCTTGTCGATATGTTGGCACAGCTCAAGGAGGAGATCGGAAACACGAAATCCGAAGCCAAGAGAAAGACGATCATCAAGAGGCTCAAAGTTATAGAGGCGTTTCTCGATTCGGGGAACCTCCCCGAATGGATGATGCTTACGGTGCTTCCGGTCATGCCTCCCGATCTGAGACCTCTAGTCAGTCTCGACGGTGGAAAATTCGCTGTATCAGATGTGAACGATCTCTATAGAAGAGTGATAAACAGAAACCAGAGACTCAAGAGACTCGTAGAGCTCGACGCTCCCGAGATTATCGTCCGAAACGAAAAGAGAATGCTCCAGGAGTCCGTGGACGCTCTGTTCGACAATGGAAGAAGGGGAGGTTCGGTAAAGGGTGCCAACAAAAGGCCCCTGAAATCTCTCAGTGAGATAATCAAAGGAAAGCAGGGTAGATTCAGACAGAATCTCCTCGGTAAGAGGGTCGACTTTTCCGGAAGGTCCGTTATCGTCGTCGGACCGGACTTGAGAATGGACCAGTGCGGATTGCCGAAAAAGATGGCACTCGAACTCTTCAAACCGCATCTGATGGCGAAACTCGAAGAGAAGGGTTACGCTACCACTCTCAAGCAGGCCAAAAAGATGATAGAGAGCAAAGCCAATGAAGTGTGGGAGTGTCTCGAAGAGATAGTAGACAGCTATCCCATCATGCTGAACCGTGCGCCTACGCTTCACAAACTCTCTATCCAGGCTTTCCACCCGAGGCTCATCGAAGGTAAGGCGATTCAGCTTCATCCTCTCGTCTGTGCGGCTTTCAACGCCGACTTCGATGGTGACCAGATGGCGGTTCATGTACCTCTGAGCGACGAAGCTATCGCCGAAGCGAAGATTCTGATGCTCTCGTCGATGAATATTCTTCTTCCCGCTTCGGGTAAGGCGATTGCCGTTCCGTCGCAGGATATGATTCTGGGTCTCTACTATCTCTCTCTCGAAAAGAGCGAGGTCAAGGGTGAACATAAACTCTTCGCCAACATCGACGAGGTGATGATCGCCCATGAGCAGGGAACACTCGATCTGAACGCCAGAATCAGGACTGTCATAGATGGCAATATCACCCGTACGACCGTAGGTAGATTGATACTGAAGTCGATCATACCCGATTATGTGCCGGAAAATCTCTGGAACAAGATACTGAAGAAGAAGGATATCGCCGGACTGGTTGACTATATATACAAACATGGCGGAATATCCGAAACGGCTGAATTCCTCGACAATCTCAAGGATATGGGTTTCAAATACGCGACACATGCTGGTGTATCCATCTCCATAGACGATATCAAGGTTCCCGACGAAAAGGAGCAGATCGTCACGGAAGCCAAAAATAGAGTCTTCGAGATACAGAAGCAGTATGCGGCCGGTCTTTTGACGGAGCAGGAGAGATACAACAAAATTATCGATATATGGACCGATACCAACAACAAGATCGCCGCGAAGCTGATGGAGCTCATAGAGAGAGACAAAGATGGATTCAACTCCGTCTATATGATGGCCGACTCGGGTGCGAGAGGTAGTGCGGCTCAGATAAGACAGCTCTCGGGAATGAGGGGATTGATGGCGAAATCGGACGGTTCGATCATCGAGACTCCCATCACATCCAACTTCCGCGAAGGGTTGAATGTACTCGAATACTTCATCTCCACGCACGGAGCGAGAAAAGGTCTGGCGGATACGGCTCTCAAAACGGCCAACGCCGGTTATCTGACGAGAAAACTGATAGATGTCGCCCAGAATGTCAAAGTGAGTATGGATGACTGCGGTACCCACGAAGGTGTCGAAGTCTCGGATATCATGGTCGGTAACGAACTGATAGAGTCCCTGGCGGATAGAGTGTATGGACGGGTCATCGCCAAAGATGTTATCGATCCGGTCACCAACGAGGTACTTTTGAGCGAAGGTCAGCTGGTGGGCGAAGAGGAGGCGCGTCTGATTCACGATGCCGGAGTGAGGTCGGTCACTATGAGAGCACCTGCGGCATGTAAGGCGGAAAAGGGAATATGCGCCAAGTGTTATGGATTGAACATGGCTGAAAACAGACTCGTCAAACCGGGTGAGGCTGTCGGAGTCATCGCTGCGCAATCGATCGGTGAACCAGGTACACAGCTGACTCTGAGGACTTTCCATACCGGTGGTACAGCTACCGCGGGTAAAGAGGAGAGGCAGGTCGTAGCCAACAAAGAGGGATTCGTCAGATATTACAAACTCGAAGTATTCAAAAACAGAGAGGGAAAACTGATCGTCGCCAATAGACGAAACGCGGCTGTTCTGCTGGTGGAACCGAAGGTCAAGGCTCCTTTCGACGGCAAGGTGAATATCGTCACCAGCCATGACGAAACGACGATTGTATTTGTCGGAGATAGTGAAGAGAAGAGATATACATTTAGAAAAAGCGATATCGCGAAATCCAACGAACTCGCAGGAGTCGGCGGTAAGATCGAAGGTAAAATCTATCTTCCTTTCGACAACGGTACTAGAGTGGAAGAGGGTGACTCCATCGCCGAAGTGATCAAAGAGGGGTGGAATATACCGAACCACATTCCATTCGCCAGTGAGCTCAAGGTCGAAGATGGCGCTCCTGTGACACAGAATGTCAAAGCCGATGCGAGAGGAAAAGTGCAGTACTTCCTGCTCAAAGGTGAATATCTCGAACCGACCGAAGAGATATCCAAAGGTGAGCCTGTCGATCAGAAGGGTCTTTTCGCAGTGATAGTCGACGATAGTGACCGTGAAGCGGCGAGACACTACATCTCCAGGGGCTCTATCGTACAGGTGTCCGCCGGCGAGAGTGTCGAAAGGGGAGATATAATCTCCTCACCCGAAAAGCAGGTACAGGTGGTGATAGCGGAGTGGGATCCATATTCGGAGCCTATAATAGCTGAGCAGAGCGGAACGATAAAATTCGAAGATATCGAAATCGGTACTACCGCGAGCGAACAGTTCGACGAATTGACGGGTGAGAGCCGTATCGAGCTGAACGAGTATATTCCTTCCGCATTCAAGCCGGCTATCGTTCTCTCTACAGATGGTGGAGAGATCATCAGATATCAGCTCGATCCTAAAAGTATCCTTTTCGTCAAAGATGGAGATGTGGTGAGTAGAGCGGATATCCTGAGCAAAAAACCGAAAGCGGCGATCAAGTCGAAGGATATCACCGGTGGTCTTCCCAGAGTTTCGGAGCTCTTCGAAGCGAGAAGATCCAAGGATATCGCACTCATCGCGAAAATAGATGGACATATCGAATATGGCTCCATCGTCAGAGGAAAGCAGAGACTTCTGATACGGGGAGAAAACGGTCAGGTCGTAGAGCAGATCGTGGATAAAGGTAAAAAGATTCTCGTAAACGATGGAGACTATGTGCATGCTGGAGAGAAGTTGACCGATGGTGTCGTATCGAGTCACGATATACTGGAAGCTCTCGGAGAGAGGCATCTGTACGAGTATATCGTCTCCGAAGTACAGCTCGTCTATCGTAGACAGGGGGTCAATATATCGGATAAGCATATCGAGATCATCGTTTCACAGATGATGAGACAGGTAAAGGTGGTCGATAGCGGAGATACCAAGTTCATCGAAGGGGATATCATCTCCAAGAGACGGTTTATGGAAGAGAACAGACGAATCGTCAAACTCGGTGGAGAGCCCGCTATCGCGGAACCGATGCTGGTGGGTATCACGAGAGCCGCAGTCGGTGCGGATTCGATCATATCGGCGGCATCGTTCCAGGATACCACGAAGGTTCTTACATCGGCTTCGATAGCGGGAACCGTGGATATGCTGGAAGATCTCAAAGAGAATGTCGTCATAGGACGACTGATCCCTGTCGGTACGGGAATGATGGATTTCGAGGATGTCAAATTCTCTACCGAAGATTAAACCTCTTCTTCCCCTCCGCCCTTTGGAGGGGTGGAGTCTCTCCGCCTGTCGGATAATTCTTTTTTAAGCGTTTTTGAATATAATATCCCCTATTTTCCGGAGTTATGTTTCGGGAGAGGGTTTTTTCGCGAACCGTCTCCCGAGGTGTAAAAACCCGGATTCAAAAACTCTCGTTAGAGTGATTACAAAACATGAAAGGATACAAATTTGCCTACCATCAACCAATTGATACGCAAAGAGCGTAAAAAGGTGATCAAAAAGTCGAAGTCGCCAGCACTGGTCAACTGCCCTCAGAGAAGAGGAGTATGTACACGCGTATATACAACGACACCGAAAAAACCCAACTCCGCTTTGAGAAAAGTCGCGAAAGTGAGACTGACGAGCGGTTTCGAAGTTATTTCATACATCGGTGGTGAGGGTCACAACCTCCAGGAGCACTCCATCGTACTCGTAAGAGGCGGTAGGGTAAAAGACCTTCCCGGTGTGAAGTATCACATCGTCAGAGGGGCTCTCGATACGAGCGGTGTCGCCAACAGAAAAGTGGCGAGATCCAAGTACGGAACCAAGAGACCCAAGTAAGATCGGGACAATCGTCAAAAGGTACAGTCAGGCGACAGAGGATCGCCCGGACAGGTCGTATCGTTAATCCTTTGGGGATGCGACTTGAGTAAATCAACTACAAGATTGAAGGATAGTAGAGAATGAGAAGAAGAAGAGCACCACAGAGACCGGTTCTTCCGGATCCTGTACATGGCAGTAAAGTACTGACCAAGTTTATAAACGCGATTATGCTTGACGGTAAAAAGAGTGTAGCGCAGAAGATCATGTATGAAGCGCTCGAGAGAATTGAATCCAAAACAGGCGAAAAAGGTATAGAGGTCTTCAACAAGGCTATGGAGAATGTCCGTCCGGTCATGGAGGTCAAGAGTAGAAGAGTGGGAGGAGCCACCTATCAGGTGCCCATCGAAGTCAGACCTGTAAGACAGCAGTCTCTCGCTATCCGCTGGATAGTCGATGCGGCTCGCAAGAGAAACGAAAGAACCATGGTCGAGAGACTTTCGAACGAGTTGATGGATGCGGCTACCGAAAAGGGTGCGGCGTTCAAGAAGAAAGAAGATACATACAAGATGGCTGAAGCGAACAAAGCTTTCGCCCACTACAGATGGTAAGGAAGTAACATATGGCCAGATCACACCCACTCAACAAAGTAAGAAATATCGGTATCGCCGCTCACATCGATGCCGGAAAAACCACCACTACGGAGAGAATACTCTTCTATACCGGTGTATCCCACAAGATCGGAGAGGTACACGACGGTGCAGCTACCATGGACTGGATGGAGCAGGAGCAGGAGAGAGGTATTACGATCACCTCCGCCGCGACTACCTGTGAATGGAACGGTCATCAGATCAACATAATCGACACTCCGGGTCACGTCGACTTCACTATCGAAGTCGAAAGATCCATGAGAGTTCTCGACGGTGCGGTAGCGGTATTCTGTTCGGTCGGAGGCGTTCAGCCCCAGTCCGAAACCGTATGGAGACAGGCCAACAAATACCATGTACCCAGAATGGTATTCGTCAACAAGATGGATAGAACCGGAGCCGATTTCTACGAAGTCGAAAGACAGATCAAAGAGAGACTCAAAGCCAACCCCGTTCCTATCCAGATACCGATAGGTGCAGAAGAGAATTTCCAGGGAGTCGTAGATCTGGTCGAGATGAAAGCCGTCATCTGGGATGACGATCAGACTCTGATGGGTCAGAAGTACGAGATAGTCGATATCCCCGAAGATCTCGTCGAAAAAGCCGAAGAGTACAGAGAGAAGATGATCGAAGCGGTAGCTGAGACAAGTGACGAACTTCTCGACAAGTATATGGAAGGCGAAGAGCTGACAAAAGAGGAGATCAAAGCCGGACTCAAGAAGGGTTGTATAGATCTCTCCATCGTACCAATGACTTGCGGTACGGCATTCAAGAACAAAGGTGTTCAGACACTTCTGGATGCGGTAGTTGACTATCTGCCCTCTCCAACGGAAGTTCCCGCG
>Ga0256913_10000177_pt1 | contig 30285 bp, 39 predicted proteins | sample Axial_MatmetaG_FD_185970 | JGI IMG/M metagenome (GOLD analysis project Ga0256913, IMG submission 185970) | Deep-sea worm associated microbial mat communities from Axial Seamount, Juan de Fuca Ridge, Pacific Ocean - Axial_Mat | ecosystem: Environmental > Aquatic > Marine > Oceanic > Microbial... | reverse complement strand
ACGTGGTTGATTATATAAATTGTATGCATGGCCTAAAAATAAAAAATGGAGAATTAAAATGTCTGTAAATTATCACATTTTAGCAAACACTGTAGTAGTTTCATTTAATGGAAAAATTATTAAAAATGAACTTAAAAGTCTTATAGGGAAAAAAATAATTAAGCTTATTAAAGAAAATAAGCTTGATGAAATTAAAAAAATCTGTGATATTGATCAGATTATTTTAGAAAATAGCAATAAGAAATTTTATGTACATGATGGTGTAGTTTATTCATATGGTGAAAAAGTACATTCGGTAATTTCAAATAAAATTATTCAATTTATTGATAATGATCTTCCGTTTGATAACTTAATTAATTTTTGGAATAATTTAAAAGAAAACCCATCTTCCATTTCTCAAGATGATTTATATAGATTTCTTGAACATAACGAATTTCCGCTTACATCTGATGGACATTTTATTGCATATAAACGAATACGCAATGATTTCAAAGATATTCATTCCGGTAAATTTGATAATTCAATTGGTAAAGTTGTAAAAATGCCAAGAGAAAAAGTTGATGCAGATAATCAGAAAACTTGTTCTAGTGGTTTACATATTGCTTCTTATAATTATGCAAAGTATAAATATGTACTACATATGGATGATATTATAGTTGAAGTTAAAGTTAATCCACGTGATGTTGTTGCAGTTCCGCATGATTATGATAATGCTAAATGTCGGTGCTGTGAATATAAAGTTATTGGAATTGTTGACAATCAAATTGACAAATTAGTTGTAAATGATGCAAAATATATAGAAGAACATGAAAATTCAGAAAATGTAGACGATAAAGATTACACACCTGTAAAAGTTTCTGATGATGTGAAAATTGGTAATTATTTATATGATGGGTATGCTGTAACTGATGATTTTTTTAATGATGCTTTAAATGGTAATATGTTTAATTTTAGTATTACCAAAAGAATAAAATCTAAATATCCAACGAATATTGTTAAAACAGCTGATACGGCAGGGGTAGATATAGTTTCATTATATTCATCTTTTAATAAAAAGGGTAAGCAAGTTTATTTTGTAATATATACTCCATTACATAAATCTGATAATAATGTAGATTGTTTTATAATTATGTATAAATAAAATATAATAATTTATATAATTCTAAAGGCCACCGCATGTTCGCGGTGGCCTTTTTTTTGATATATATAACATACAATAAATAGCAAAGGTTATATTATGAAAAACATTATTGCATTTTCTGGAACGCATGGAACTGGAAAATCATCAGCAGCTTATAAATTTACAGCTGATTTAAAATTAAATACGTTTAATGTAATTGTAATAGATGAATTTGCAAGAGAGTGCCCATTGCCAATAAATAAATGTGCTAATCAAGATACACAATATTGGTTAATATGTTCACAAATAAAACGCGAACTAGAAGTAGCTAATAAATATAATTATATTATATCAGATAGATCAATATTTGATTCTCTTGCATATGGATTAGTTTTAAATATATTGGATGAATCTTTAGCATATTTTATTGCAAACTATTTAAATTTAAAATATAAACATATTTTATTGTTAGATCCATCTTCATTTAATTATTCAGTAAATGACGGAACAAGAGATCTTGATCCACTATTTAGATTAAAAGTTCATGAACGATTATTATATTTGTATAATAAATATAATATAAAATATGAATTAATATTAAATCATAATCAAATAAAATCTTATTTAAATAAAATAATTGGAGAAAAAAATAATGGATGATATAGTTAAAGTTGCATTTTTTTCTGAAAAAAATAGCGACGGTACACCAATACAAGATTTGAAATTTGCAACTGAAAATTCAGCATGTGTTGATATTAGATGTAAAGGTGATTATTTCATTTATCCAGAGACTGGAGAGCTAATTTCTACAGGGTTGTATGTGTCAATACCAAATGGTTATGAAATGCAAATAAGACCCCGTTCTGGCATCTCTGCGAAGACATCATTAATATTTAAAAATACAATAGGTACAATTGATTCTGATTATAGGGGCCGGGAAATTTTTGTACTTTGGTATAATTTAGGCACAGTAGGATATAGCTTTAAGCATGGAGAAAGAATTGCTCAAGCAAAAATTGAAAAAGTATTACCTGTAGTATATTATGAAGTTGATGCTGTACAAACTTTAAAAGCAATGGGTAATGATCGAGGCGGCGGATTCGGTCATACTGGAATGAGGTGATATGTGGTATATAACGAGTTAACAGAAATGAAAAAAAGTTTATTATTTATTAAAGAATATTGGATATATATTAAAATATTATTTACAATAAATAAATTAACAAGAGAGAGTAACAAATGATTATTGGATTATCTGGAAAAAAACATAGCGGTAAAACAGAAGTAGCTAATTATTTAAGTTTAAAAATGGGTATTCCTGTGTATTCATTTTCAAGTCCATTAAAAAAATTAGTTAATGAAATGTCTGGTTTATCTGATGACAATAAACTTGATGAAAATTATTATACTAATAAAAATATTCAGTTAAAACCATTATATAAAGAATTAGCTAAATTTAATTATAATAAATTATCAAGAAATGAAATATATCATATAAAAGCTATAGAATATTATAAAACTTGTGAAATATATAGAATGCTTTTACAATATATAGGAACAAATATTTTTAGAAATAGAAATACTAATCATTAGATTTATAGATTTCAAAATTTACATAAAAATGAAACAGATTATATTATTGATGATATTAGATTTAAAAATGAAGTTTATTGGTTTAAAAATTTAAATAATTCAATACTATATAAAATAGAAATGATAGATATGGTGCATTCATCATTAAATGATGAACATGAATCTGAAGTTCAATTAAATAATTATAAATTTAATAATATTATTAAAAATAGTTTAAAAATTGGAATAGATGGATTGCATGAAAATATAAATAAAATTTTTAAATTGGTATAATATTATGATCACTCTTAAAGATTATTTTAAAAATGATGAAATGAGGATGGATGTTTTTAAAGCAAAATATTTATCTAATGATAATCAAGGCGTTGATGAATGTTTTAATTATATTTCTAAAGAAATTGCATCTGTTTCATGTGAATCCTCACCGGAAAAATGGTCGGAGATATGGACTAAAGAATTATTAAATGGTATATGGCGACCGGGTGGGTCTATTATTTCTGCAGTAAATAATAAAAATAAAAAAATATCTACTTTTAATTGTACAACATTTGTAATAAAAGAAGATACATTGTCATCTATTTATGATACAAGGCGTGATGCTGCTATTGCCGCTGCACATAGACAAGGATTAGGGGTCGAATTCTCAAATGTAAGACCATCTGGTTCACCTGTTAATAATTCAGCGATTGAATCAGATGGTGCATTAAATTGGATGCTATCATATGATAGTTTAGCGGATGAAGTTGGCCAAAAAGGCCGAAAACCTGCCATATTAGGGTCTTTAAAAATTAATCACCCTGATATAATGAAGTTTATAACTATAAAAAACGATTTAGATACTTTAAAAAATATGAATATATCAGTACAAATTACTGATGATTTCATGACATGTCTTAAAAATAATGGCAATTGGGAAGTTTATTTTGATTTGCCAGATAAAACAAAAATTTCAAAAACATATAAAGCTTCTGAAATTTGGGAATTATTATGTACTCAAAGTCATAAACATGCTGAACCGGGGATTCAATTTATTGATTTAATGAAACGGTTTTCTATTCAAGAATCATTAGGTTATGCAATAACATCGACTAATGCATGTTCTGAAAAACCATTACCTGATAGAGGTGTTTGTTGTTTAGCATCATTAAATGCGGCTAAAATTCCTGCTATTAAAACTGATCAATTTCATGAATTCATGAAAAATATATGTTATAGTTTAGTAAGATTTATGGATAATGTTATTCAATTTGAAATAGATCATCCGTATAAGTCACCACTGAAAGATCAATTTAAAATAGTTAAAGAATTAAGAGAAATTGGACTTGGTATTACTAATTTACATCAGTGGTTATATGATCAAAATGTTGCATATGATAGTGATGAAGGTGCTGAAATAGTTGAAACATTTTTCAAATATTATCAATATTATACATTTAAAGCAAGTTGTGAACTAGCTAAGGATAGGGGTCCATGTCCAGCATGGAAAAAAATAGAAAAATCTAACTTATACGAAACGGAATTTATTAATAATCTTTTTAATGAATTTAACGATTTGAAAAGTTTATTTTATTCAACCGGAATTAGAAATGGTGCATTATTATCAGTTGCTCCAACTGGTAGCATTTCTATGACATTTCCAGAAGATTGTTTATCATCTGGAATAGAACCATCTGTTGGGTATGCTTATTGGAGAAAAACACGGGCAGTATCAAAAGGTGAATATGATTATTATTTTGTTTTACCTAGTGCAATTAAAAAACTTGTATTAAAAGAAATGTATAGTGTTAAAGCTCCAAAAGATGACATTTCTATGATTGAAAAATTTCCATCTGCGGTATTGGATCAAAATGGAGAGTATGGTAAAGAAATTATAAATATTGTAAATAAATATATAAATACAGCACTACTAAAACCAGCCCATGAAATAGATCCATTTAAAAAAATTGAAATGATGGGTAAGGCACAAAAATGGATAGATGCCGCTATATCAGTTACATATAATTTGAAAGAAAATTTTCCAGTTGAAAAAATAAGTAAATTGTATATGTATGCTTATGATAATAAATTAAAAGCATTATCAATTTATAGATATGGGTCAAGAGAAGGTGTTTTAATTTTTGAAGATCCTATTACTCATCGTAAAATTTATAATGAAAAAAATAAACAGTTGCAAATTTGTAAAGACCAGCCAAATGATATTTTATACCATTGTTCACCAAAACGTCCAACTGAATTGCCCTGTGAAATTCATCATTGTTCAGTTAAGGGTGAGAAATGGATTGTTTTAATTGGAATGTATAATAAGCAACCATATGAAATTTTTGCTGGTGAAAAAAATGATTTTTTTAATATTTCAACAAATATTAAAGAAGGTATAATTATAAAATATAAAGATAAATATACATTGAGAGTACCATTTAGAAATTCTTATGTAGAATATGCAGCAATTACAGATTTGTTTATGAATAAAGAATATAAAGCACTTACTCGTATGATTTCATTATCTTTAAGACACGGTGTATATCATGAATTTATTATTAAGCAATTAAAAAAGAGTAGTGAGTTTGTGAGCGATTTTATGGCTGTTGTATCTAGAGTGTTAAATAAATATGCAAAAAATGTCACATATTCAGATAAAAATGACAATGTATGTCCAAATTGTGGCGAATTAATGATAAACGAAAGTGGTTGTATTAAGTGTATGTCATGTTATTATTCTAAATGTGAATAAATATATGATATATATAATTTAAAATTATTAACTTATTGAAAGGAAGGTGATGCAATATGAAGTCTGTTGAAATAGCAAATGATATTAGAGAAAAAATGAACGATCTAGATGCCGAATTAGAAACTTGGATCGTTAAAGGTAACAAGGCCGCCGCTAAACGTGCTAGAAAGAAAACAATTGAGCTTGAAAAATTGTTTAAATTATTTCGAAAAGCCTCTGTAGCAGATAGTAAATGATATATGTTTAACGTATATAGTATTTAATATTAACGGGGAATTATTTTCCCCGTTTTTTTTTTAAGGTAAATATATGGAAGATTTTGCTAATAACTTTGATTTATTTGATAAATTATTAAATAATGATTTATCAAATAATAAGCGTAAAGAATTATTAAAACAAACAATTGATATTTTTAAAAAATATCAAAATGAAATTGATATAAATTTAAAAAAACTTGAAAAAATGGAAAAGGAATTGTTAAATAAATGAAAGAGCATATTGTTATTTTAGGTGATTAGATATCTGATGTTTATATTAGTAATAAAAATATAAAACAAAACCAAGAAATAATTAATAAAGTTTCTTATAAAGGGTATTATGACTCAATAAATGTTTATCCGGGTGGTACAGGGTTTTTAATAGATAATATTTTAAAGCAAGTTAAATTAGACAATAAGTTTAATATTAAATATTTATTACCAAATTTTGATTTTGTTAATTATAATAATGATAATTTATATGCATTCAATATACATGAATTATTTGATAGAAGTATAAAATATATTTATAATAATAGGATATGTGATAATTTTAATATTATAAAAATGTTACCAATTGATTATTTAAATGATGTAATTGAGCCAACCGTTAAAATTAGATTTTATTCTAAAGATAAAAAAGAAGTTTTTTATAGATTTGATAGAGATAATACTGTTGAATTAAAAAATATAAATTGTGATTATTTATTTAGTACTGTTAACAATTCATTAATTTTGATTGATTATGATAAAGGTTATATAAATTCAGAATCAATTATTAGTTTATTTGATTATATAGATAATAATGGTATTAAAATTAGTTCGTTATTTTTAAATACTAAGCCACACAAAATTCATATTTTTAAAGAATTTTTAGATTTTTTATATAATAAGTATAATTGTAAAATAATAATTCAATTAAATGAATTTGAATATAAACCAATTAAAAATATTATTGATGAATATAGCTGGTCGCATTTAATTGTAACCCGTGGTATAAAATCAATTCATTTATATAATAAAGAAATTACAATTGAAAAAATTGATATTGATATAAGTGAATCATTAGTTGAAGATATTCCAACTACATCAGGATGTGGTGATATATTTTTTAGTCAAATTATATATTATTATTTATATAATAAAGCTGATATTTTAAAATCTATAAAATATGCAGTTTCTAACATGATATCTCATTTAAACGATTTAAATCATAAATTATTTTAAATAAAAAAAAGCCCCTTTAAAGGGGCTAGTGGATTTAACATTAACTATTTTTTTTACTCTTTATTGTTAAAGACAGGATTAAAAAAATAGTTTTTAATTCTAAAAAACCATTCTGATTACACAGTAATCACTTAATAATTGAGTATATATCTATATTATTATGCACTAAATACATTCAAAGATACCACTTAATCTTTAATAATACAGTACCCAATAAGTTTTATATTATATAATTCACATTTGTATTTTAAACGTTCATTTATATAATTAATAATAAATTTATTTATTTTATTATTTTGTTTAACTATATGTACTTCTGTTGGCTTATCATTTTTTATAAATTCGTTAATAGCATTATTTATAAAATTATATAGCTCATTTTCGATTTTATCTTTCATTTTTAAAAATTTGATATTTTTATAAATTTTTTTATTATATTTATATAAATTATATTTATTATATATTTTATGTAATAACTTATTATTATATTTTTCATTTAATTTATTTAAATTATAACCATATTTATCAAATTCACTATTTATAACACAATTAAATCCAATGTTAATTATTACTTTTTTATAACACTCAGATATAAATTCATGATTTCTTGGTTTAATATCTATAGCTTTATGTAATTCTATTCTATTATGTTTAAGAACTACTTTCATGTCACCTTTAAAAATATTATTATTTGTTAATTTGAATTTAATTCTCTAACGTCTTTTTGGAGTAGGTAACTATACAAAAGTTTCATTATTATTAGTTTGCTATTTTGTTTGTGAATCAGTTTCAACATAAAAACAATTTCCTTTTGCGATAGGTTTTTTAAATTTATGTTTTTTAAGTTGTCTATGTAAATAATTGTTTAGTTTATGTTGATTTATTTTTTCGAAATTATCAAAATAAGGTATTTTTTTATTTATATTTATTAGATGTAAATATTGATTTTTAGATAATAACTATCGTAAATATTGTTTTTCTTTTAGTGATAAATCATTATGGTTGTTAATATTGTTATGAATTTTATATTTAACATTCATCTAATATGTTTTTAAATCAGATAATGCTTCCATTAATGCACATTTCTATAATTTAGCAGGTACTCTGCTTATACTTCTAGCCGCATGATAATCATATTGTTTTTCTTTTAATAAATTAACAATAATATCACGTAATTCAAATTTATATGGATGAAATATAGTTGTTATGTCATTATAATATTTAGTATAAAAAATATTTTTAAATTTATTAAATTCATTTAAATACTATTTTATTATATTATATTCATATTTTGTATAATCTTTTATATAATTTTTAATACATTTTTTCATAATATTAACCCATAGTAAAAAATTAATTCAAAATGTATGTATTAAAAAAAAAGCTGGATATTATAAAAGTATAATATCCAGCTTTTTTACTTAGTTATAGTAAACTATTAATTTCGCTAATATAGTCTAAAATCAGTGTACAATTGCGTAGTACCGCTATTCGGAGGAATAGCAACACCTTTATCTCTAGTAGTAGTATATTCTTCAGAAAATGCACATTTTTGCGGTTGAATTGAAGCAAAAATTAAGTTTACTTCTTCTGATGCATTATTGTTTGAAATATAAATTAAATCAACTTTTGTAATGTATACAACTGTAGAATCAGCTGGAATAGTTACACTTGCGGTGGCATTTAATTCTGTCCCGGTTTCAGTTAAAACCTTATTTAAATAAGCAGCCGGAGTTTCTGCAATTGCTTGATCATTTTGATCATAATAAATTGCTTTAATACCAGTAACAACAGGTCCAGCTGTTTCACCAGTAACAAAACCATTTAATAAGTTATAAAATAATAACTCATAAAAATCACCATCAACAACTGATCCAGTATCAATTGCAAATCTGATATCAAGTGTTTCATCTTTTTCAGCTGCGGCAGCTGGTTGTGTTATACGTAAATCACTTGTAATTTCAATATTCGATAATTTCATTATAATAAACCTTTATTTAATCATTTTATATTTAATTAATTGTTTTTTTTTTCATTGATATAAATAATATATAATATTAATTATAAAAAAGATAAATAGGTATTAATATGTCTAATCAAGCGGTTAAATTTGAAAATATTTTAAATGAAATGCAAGGTGGCGAAGGTAAAAAAAGAGGTAATAAAAAACCTGCTCAAAATAAAATTTTATCATCATCTAATATAGTTTTTACTCAATTAAATAGTGAAAATGTAGTATTAAATAACAAAATGGATAATTTAATTACAAAAATAAATTTAATTAAAGAAAATAACCCTGATACGTTTGAAAAAAATATTACATTTGAATTATTATTTGATACATTAAGTGTATCAATAAAAGAATATAATTATCAATCTCAATTATTTTTAGAATATACAAAACTTTACGATGAAATGTGTAATGAAGAAAATATTGTTAAAGTATTAGATTTATTACGTATGATTATATCAGATAGAAGGACAATATTAAATGATATAATGTCTAATGTTTTAAAAATTCAAAGATTGGATAATGATAGAATAAAAATGGATATAAATAATGATGATGATGATGATATAGTAGATAATTTATTAACACCAGACTCATTAACCTAATTTTTGGAGTAATAATGGTAATAAAAAAACGCAAACAAAAAAAAGAAAAAGCAAAAAATAACGTTGACATTGATGAGTTACGATCTTTATTAAAAAAAGATCTAGTAGAGATGGAAACAAATTTTGATTATTTCCTTACTGGCAATCCAATGTTTGATGCATATATTGGATCAGGTGGATTACCTAAATATCAATTAGAGTACTTTTGGGCTTCAAGTAGTGTTGGTAAATCTACATTAGCCTTACAAATTTTAGCAGCATATTTAAAGCAAGTAAAAGATATACATAAAAATGTAATTTTATATTTCGATACCGAAGAATCTGTTACTGTTTCAAGGATGATTTCACTAGGAATAGATGAAGATATAGTTGATAGAGTTATGGTTTCTAATCCAAATACAATTGAAGATGTAAAAGAAATTATTCAACGAATCCGAGCCGCTTATTCTGATATTGAATTATTTATTATATGGGATACTATAGCACAAACTCCATCTAAAGAAGAAACGGAAGGATATCAAAAAATAGGAATGCAAGCAAGATCATTAACTAGTTTATTTAGAACTACAAGATTTTTTGAATCAAAATTAACAATGTTTGCATTAAATCAATATAGAGAAGATTTAAGAGAAAACGCTAAGTGGATGCCTAAAGATCCACCCGGTGGAAATGCTGTTAAACATAAGTCATTTGTTACAATGTATGCAAATCCTAAAAAAAGCGAATTAATAGATGTTCAATTTGGTAGATCTGTAACATTTGAAACAATTAAATCAAAAGTTATATCACCTAAGCGACAGATGGTTTTTGAATTTATTAATACATCTGGTTATGATTCTATATTGACCGCTATTGGTTACTTTAGAACATTGAAATTGATTGGTAAAAAATCTGGTGGATATTATTTTTTTGAAACTGATAAAGATTTATCTTGGCGAATAAATGATTTATATAAATTTATGTTAACAGATGAATCAATTCCAAAATGGAAAATAATTATTAACGAAGTTTTTAATAATTTATATCCAGATGATGATTCAAAATTCATTGCCGCCGCGAAAGAAAGAATATTCAACTATTATTTTGAAAATGATAAAATTCATATTGATAGATTCACATCACTCAACAAGAAATTAGCAGGAATTGATGGTGGGAGTGAATTAATTGATAATGTTTCGTCTGAAAAAGAAATTGAAGCTATTATTGATAAGGTTGAAAAGTTAAAAGAGGAAAAGGTTAAATGATTGAAAATATTTAATAATACAGTAACCTTTAAAGGAGATACATTATATATTTATATACCAAAAATAAATATTTTAAAAATAGATGAATTATATATTTTTCTTGAAAATGTTTTAAGTACGGTATTTTACGATATATATAAAAATGATATTGAAAATAAAACAATTTCTGAAGAAGTATATAAATCAGTTTTATTTAAAATGCTAACTGAAAGTAATACAAAACGTATACTTATACTTGACAATTCGGATAATATTGATTATAATTTTGATTTAAATGATATAAATATAAAACAGTATTTTATTGACGAAATTGTAAAAATAATTTTTTAAATTCCTTATGTTTATAATGATTACATAACAATTTTATCATTATTACTTTTTACAGGAGATTTTTTATGGATATTAACAAAACTATTAAAAAAGTTAATACTATTAGTAATCAGGAAGGGGGCGTTTTTCATAAAGACGCTAACGACAGAGCCTTGTATAATATAGCTGCCAGTTTTATTTATCGTAATGGTGGCTACATGTCAGATAAAGAACGATTAAAAAATCTAGAAATGTCAATTGATGAATGTATACAATCAGGTGATAAAAATTATGTATATGCATTAGCATGGTTTTTAGGAAAAATTCAAGGTATACGATTGTCTCCAACTTTAATAACAACCAAAATGGTTGATTATGCTATATCAAGTGACGATTGGAATAAAATTACTAAAATTGTACAAGATGTTTATACTCGTCCAGATTTTATTGCTAATTCTTTAGCTTATTATAAAATGAGTAATAATAATAAATCAATTGCTCAAATAAATTATCATTATAAACATATTTTAAGTAAACAGTTAAGTTCTTATAATTCACTAACTTTAAAGAAGCGTAAAATGAAAAGACGGGAAGTAAAGTTAGCTGATTTAATTAAAGTATTGCGCCCATATCCTAAAAATGAAAAAATGTCTAAACTTTATAAAGATATTATAGAAAATAATAAAGGGGCAGCATTACAAGTCGTTGTATCAAGTGATGGTAAAATTGAAAAGGCTGATAGTGGGATAGCAGTATTATCAAGTGATAAAATTGATACATCTAAAAAAATTGAATATTTAGTCAATAATATTAATAAATTACCACTTAATGAATTAATAAAGAATGCTAAGAATATTCCAGATAAATACCATGCTAAAATTGAAAATAGATTGATAGATGCATTTATCAATGATAATGCACAAAGATTTTTAAATCCATTTGATTTGGTTTTATTATCATCTAATAAACCTAGGATGGGTGGTAATAGATCAATTCGTAATGTTTTTGATAATATATTACAAAATTATTTTTTTGCATCTATTGATTTTAATTGCAAAAATCCTGTTATTTTAATGGATATTTCAGCATCAATGAACTTTGATATTACGAAGAAAATATCTATGAATATGGCTGTTTTATATCTATCATTTATATTACCTATTATTTTAAAAGGTAAGTTAGAATCATTTTCATATTATGATTTTGATTATACCTTAACAGATCGGTCACTTGAAATATTTACAGCTATTAAAGAAACAGGGTCATATTTCCAGCGGCCTAATGAAATTGCAGATTATTTTATTACCGATTACCAATATAAAACAGGTGGCGGGACAGCATTATTAAAATGTACACAACAGGCAATTGAAAAAAATCCAGATTGTGATTGTTTATTTATTTTTTCTGACGAGGTAACGTGGGCCGATAATATAGAATGGTCAACTAAAATAATTCCTAGCAGATTACATAAAAAAACATTTCTATTTAATGTAGACCCACAACGATATTCTGCTTTTTCAAAAGTCGATAAAATAACTAGAGTTAGTGGATTAGATGGTAAATTTATTTACATGCTAAATGGTTTATTAAATTTTCCAGTATTTAAGAAAAATATTATTAAGTTATTTAATAATGAGTTATCTTAATATAAATAAAACATTAGTTATTGGTGATATTCATTTAAATGAAGTACACTTGGATTTTTTTCTGAGTGTACTTTTTCCATTTATAACTAATGTAATCCAGAAATATAATCCTGAACAAATTATTTTTTTAGGGGATATTTTTGATGCTCCAAATATTAATAATGCTACTGCTAGTTTATTTAAAAAATTATTAAGTTTATTAGGGGATACAAAAATAAGCATTATTAATGGAAATCATGATAAAATTGATAGGGTAAAATCGGTATTTGATGTTTTGATGTTACCGACAAATGTTACATTTTATAAAGATGTTTGCTTTGTTGATAATTATATTTTCATACCACATATTGATAAACGTGATGATCATTTAAAAATATTTAATAACATAAAAGAATATATTATAAATAATAAATATGAAGAGATTTTTTTATTTTCTCATAATGATTTTAATGAAATATATAAATTTAAAAATAATTTTTTTAATATAACAAATTTATTTCATGATATAAATATTAAAACATATCTAATTAATGGTCACAATCATGTATCATTTTTTAAAAAAGTTGATAAATTATTTATTTTTAATTTAGGATGTTCTATTAACACAAATTTTGGAGATACTGTAGATCATAATAAATTTTTAATAATAAACAATACAGAAACTAATTTTAAAGACAAATTTTTAATAATAAAAAATAAATATTCTGTTCAATATAAAACTTTACATATCTGGAAAGAGGATCAATTATATGGCTCTTGTGCTAATATAAATAAAGATAATTATACATTTGTAAAATTTATCATTCACGATCCTTCTATTAAAATAGATAATAATTTAAAAGATCACTTACAAAAAAAATATAATATACTTGATATTATAATTGATTATTCAATAAATGAAATTATAAAAATAGATACAAATTTAACTGATAGCACATCACTATCTGATTTATGTAATAAACTAAATATCTCTATAGATGAATTTATTATAAATGATACAGATAAAGTAAATGAAAAATTGGAGATTTTATTATCTTTACTTAATATTATGTTTGAAAATAGAAATACGTCTCCACTTGATATAGAGAATGTAACTTCTACTGTAAAAAAATATCTATTAAATGGATAAAATTACATATATAAATGAAATAATTAATTTTGTTGAGCAATTTTTAGATAACGAAAAAATTATTTCAGATAATTCTAAACAATATAATTGTATCATGTGTGGAAGAAGTAGAAATAATAAACCACATATGAGAATAGTTTTTGATGAAGGGTTTTATTATTGTTATAGATGCAATAGAGGTAATATATTATATAATTTAATTAAACAATTTAAAACTAATGCTAATAAAACATATGTAAACAATTTATTAAAAATATATTTTAATTTTTATAAATATGATCCATCAAATAAAAAAATAAAAAATAAACATGATTACATGTCATATGATTTTAATTTAAATAATATTAAATTAAATCATGAAATAAATACTGAACTAAGTACATTACAATGTGATTTTTTCAAGTCAAGATTCCCTAATAATTCAGAAGATGAAATTTTAAATTTAACAAATATTTTTAAATTAAATTTAAAACAAAAAAATAAAATTTATTATAATAGTTTTTATAGAAAATTTGCGTATTGTTATAATTTATTTGAAAATGGTACATATAAAAAATCTAAATTACCAAACCCCAACATTGTAAATGATAAAAAAGATTATTATTATTTAATAAATGATAATAAAAATAATAATTTATACATTAGTGAAGGTATTATAGATTTAATGACTGTTTATATAACAGATCCATTATATAACAGCAAGGAATCTAATTATTTAGCACTTTGTTCTAGAAATTATAAATTTTTATTTGATATATTATTAAATTCTGGTAAGTTTTATTATAATAATATATATTTAATATTAGATAATGATATAAGTGAAAATGTTTTTTTAAATGGAGTTATTAAAGTATTAACAAATAATAATTCTAGTAGATATAAATTATTTAATAATTTGTATATAATTAAAGTTCCATATGATTATATAGATTATAATAATTATTATTTACATGATAGCAAATTAAATTTATTATTAATTAAGAAAATAATTTAAATTAAGGTTTTTTAAAATGGATATTATTTTACTATCTAATGATACCAATGAATCTATAAGTCCTCAATATATGCCACGGCCATTAAAATATAACATATTTGATATTTAGCATATAACAAATAATAAAACATGTGAAGTTTCATTAAAATTAGTTGCATGTTTAAATGAAAATGATTTAACAATGTTACCTACTAAATATACAGGGTCAATGAATGCAAATTATGATTTAAATTATTTAGCTGATCAAGATGGTAATGTTGATGAAAATTGTACATGTGCGTTTATTAATAAAATAAATGTTCAAGAACAATTTTCATATTTAAAATGCATGGAAAATAAAATTCCATTTAATAGTATATTGCAACAGATTATAGATGCTATTTCAGCTGCAAATGATCCAGATTTACCATTAGCATTATTAGATAAAATAAAATCAATAACAGATGAAATAAAATTACATCAATCAAGTTTAATTAATGAAAATATATATACTATAATGGATATAGAAAGTGGTACATTAACTAATCAAAAAAATATTAAAATTGAATTATTTCAATTTAATGCTGAGTCATTATCAAATGGAAATCAGTTTATAGAATCATATACTGTAGATTGTAAAAAAGATGGCCAAAATTTAGATATTGAATTTAAAGCAAAATTATTATCATTAGAAGTTATTTTACAAAAAATAAGTGGTAATATAAATCCAATAGATTTAGGGGCAGAATGTGAGGCTAATAGATGAAAAAAAATATCGTATTTACTAATGGATGTTTTTATATATTACATCCGGGACATATAAATTTATTCAAAAAAATTAGAAAGTTATATAAACGTAATCAATTTAAATTAATAGTTGGAGTAAATAGCAATTATTCAATATCAAAATTAAAACAAAATAGACCTCATATAATATCAGATAACGATAGAAAAACGATGATAGAATCAATTAAATATGTTGATAAAGTTATTATATTTAATGAATTAACACCTGAAAAATTAATTATAGAAATTAAACCTGATATAATTGTTAAAGGTGCTGATTATATCGGTAAAGATATAGTTGGACAAGATATGATAAAAACTGGAATTACATTATTAAAAAATAAATTAAATTATTCTACATCTACTATAATAAATAAAATAAATAAATCTTAAAAAATGTGTTGATATTATTTCAATAATATAGTATATTGAAAATAAAAAACTATGATTATATCTATTATTATTGGCATTATTATATCTTTATTTGTGTATTCTAATTATTTAAATTTTAAATATGATGATACTGAAATGACAACTTTAATTAAAGGAGACAAGTTGGTTAAATTAGAAAAATCAATACTTAATAATAACACTATAACAAAAAAAGATATTTTAAAATATAAGTGTTATAAAAATAGTAATTATTTAGATAATTTATTTATACTTGGAGTTGGACTTGGTTATTTTGGATTATATAAATATTGGAATCATAATCAAACACAACACACGTCAACGCCTTCTGCTGATCAACTTGTTGATATGGTCGAGGAGAAAATGCCATGGATAATCGAACATCAAAATAACTCAACTATCAATGATTATAATATAAATACTAATTACTTACCAAATTCTATACCAATCCAAAATACATTTTTAACTGATTCAAAGCATGATATAGTTAATATTATTAATAATAATATGACAAATATACATGATTATAACGACCCTGCTAATTTATATACTCAACCTGTTCCATGGTCTGAAAAATATCGCAATGATCCAGATTTTTGGGTAAATGATTTTACTCAAGATACTCCGATGCGTTTACCAGATGGATCTATTATAGGAGAAGATAACAGTGATTTTTATCCAGATACGAGTGATAACTTAAACTTAGATAATGATATAACACCAAATCAGGATATTATACAAATAGATGGCATACAACTTTAATGATATACATACATAAAAAGGTAATTATATGACTAAAAATGTTGATAAATTAGAATCAATTGTAAATGATTATTTGTTTACAATTAGAGAATTAGAATACTCGGTTATGCATTTCATAAAAAAAAGTAATAAATCTACCGCACTTGATGTTAGAAATAAACAACGTGCAGTGATTAAAATGGCAAAAGATTATAAAAACGAATCAATAGATTTTTTCAAGGGAGATTAATTTTGACCAGTCAAGCAATAAAAAATAAGCGGGCCGGTGCTAATTTTGAAGGGAAAGTAAGAAAAGTTCTTCGTAACAACGGATAGTTTGTTTATACCAAAGGTGTTTCAAGTAAAGGTATTGATATTTTATCAATGAAAAATGATAAAGTTATTTTTTTAGAATTAAAAAGTTATATTAAATTAAATAAATCGAATATAAAAAATGCATTAAATCAATTTATAATCAATGATAAGATTGTTTGTGATTTTGTTAGCAGAACATAGTATAATGAAAATCAAGTTTTTTATGGATTATTAACATATGAACGTAATAATAAATTATGTATGTAGTATGTTAATGGTGAAATGGAATTAAAAATTAAAAAAAAATCTATTGATATTGAATTAAATTTATTTTTAATTGATCAAATAAAGGAGTAGTTTAAACTTGTTAAAATTTAATTTCGTTAATGACTTGATAAATATTGATGATTCAAAAATTGATAATCCAATATATATTGACAGTGTTTCTGGTATGTCAGAGATAGTTATTGATAATGGTAAATATATTAATATAAAGGACATATTTAGTAATGTTGACGGTACAATAGGTGAAAAAGAATATTGTAAACCTGATAATGTCAAGTCATTAAGTTTAAAAAATGGAAAAATTTTTTATGGAAAAATAAAGTATATAATGCGCCATTTTTATAAAGGCTACTTATATAGAATACATGTTACAAATACTGAATATGTAGATGTTACAGAAGATCATAGTATTATCACATGCAACAATATTAATGAAATTATTAATAATGAATTCAAATGTGTAACTCCATTAAATATTAATAATAATTATTGTATTTTTTATAAAAATTTTAATTATAAATTAACAAATATACTAACAGTAGAAAAATTACCCTATACTGAGGAGTATGTGTATGATATTGAAGTAGAAGATACTCATATATTTTTCGCTAACAATATACTTGTCCATAATACGGATAGTTTGTTTTTAACTTTACCATGCTCATTGGAAAAAGAAGAAAAAACGGCTTTAAATTATATTGATGTTTTACAGGAAACTATTAATTTTGGTAATTTAAAAAATTTCTTAGATATTCATAATATTAAAATACGAGAAAAAGAAGATAATCCATTATTGATTGCTGATTTTAAAAATGAATATTTAATTAAATCTATGATTTTATATTCCAAAAAGAGATATATATCTGTTATTATTAAATATAAAAAAGATGGTACAAGGTATTATGATATTGATCTTAAAGGAGTTGAGGGGAAACGAGTTACTAATAAATTTGTTAAAATTTTAGTAAATAATCTAATTGAGTATATCAAAAAGCTTGAAAATAAAGATAATATTTATAATAGATTTGATATTTTATATAAAATAATTATACCTTATATATCAGAATTTTATAAAATAGATACTAATAATATTTATGACGTGTTAGATTATTTTTCTTTACCGGTAAATGTTGGTAAACAAATTGAAACACTTAAAAATGTAGCTGGTTATTATAAAGGAACAATAAATTTTGATATAACAACCGGTGAAAATTTTTGGGTAGGGCGGACCGGAAAAGGGAAGTGGTTATCGGTTGTCATTAAAGATGAATCTTATATACCTCAAATATTAAAAAGATATGAAGAGTTCCCTCAAATTAAAATAAAAAATAAAAAACCAAAAGATTTAATTAAAGATATTACAATACCAGATGAATATTTACAAAAAGAAAGCGAGTTGATTGATGAAATATTTACTGTTTTTGAAATAAATTATGATTATTATATTGAATTATTATTGAAAAAAATAAAATTAATGTATAATCCATTTGATCCAGTAATGTGTGATAATTTATTGAAAAAAATAAGAAACGATTGTCCAAATGATTTTATGATTTTTAGTGAAGATTATATATATTGTAAATAAATTAATTAATTTAATAAAAATGGATAAAATTAATGATTTATTTTACATCAGATTGCCATTTTTATTGTTCTAATATTTTAAAATATCAACCAGAGCGATATAAATTTGGTAATAATTTAAAAATAATTAATAAAAATTTAATAAATAGATAGAATAATCAAGTTGATAAAAATGATATAGTTTATGTAGTCGGTGATTTTATTCAAGCTAACGATATAAAACAGACTATTAAAGTTATAAATAAACTTAATGGTAAAATTTATTTATTAAAAGGAAATCATGATAATCAATTCAATAGAAATCATCATGAAATATTAACAAATAAATTTTATGTAATACATGATATTGAGGAAGTAATATTATCTTCTAATATGTATTTATATTTATTTCATTATCCATTACATGAATAGCCTAACTATCATAAAAACAATACATTTCATTTATATGGACATTTGCACGGAGATTACAAATTTGATAATAGTCGTGCTATAGATATTAGTTATAATATCTATGATTTTAAATTACTTTCGCATACTAAAATTATATCATATTTTAATAATATATAAATGAATTAATTTATAAAAATAACATAAGGATAAGTTAATGGAAAACGAACTAATTTTAAATTATATTTTTGATTTGATTATTAATGAATTCAACTTAATTTTATTTAACGATAATCAAACTGATTTATTATCATTTAAAGATGATTGTTATAAATTATTTGAAACAGGTTCTATAATGAACTTGTTTAATAAAAATACACTTGTTGCATATGATAATGCAATTAGATTATTAGCAAGTTTAATTTTTGAAAAAATACCAGATGAAGAAAATTTAGACATTGGTGAAGCACCTGATTTAGAAGATGTTAAATTGTGGCTTTCATCTTTACAATTTGATGATTATATTTTAATTTTAGCTTATTTAGAAGATCATAACTTAATTAAAATAGAATCTGAGGAAGATTTACAATTTTTAGTAAATGTTTATATAACTAATAAGGAAATGACTAATGCTGAATATAATTCGAGAAATTAAATATATATTAAATAAACCAGATGAAGCTATTGATGCTCGTGGACGGGGCCGGAAAACAATACGAGAAAAACGTAGGCAGGACAGGCAGGACAGGCAGAAAAAACTTTTAAGGGATAGACCTAAAACTGGTAAAGAAAAAAAGAGTAGTCCCGATGAAAAATCTGGCCATACTCAAGGTAGCAAAAGAGGACAACCAGTTGGAACTAAGCGAAAAGGAAGGTTACCTGCAAAGTTAATTAGAAATAAAGCTGGTAAACTACAAACTGTTTATTATAGACCTGATAAAAAAACAAGGTCTAAATATATTGATCCATCTGCAGAAACAATCGGTGGTTTAATTGACCAATATGCTGAATCATTTAAACGAATGTTAACATATGATCATACAGCAAATAGTGGATATAGTTAGGAACGAAAAAAAGGCGAAGAAAATAAAGCATGGGGTAATGATATTAATACGAAACTTGATGCTTTGATGGATAAATATGGAATAACAGATGCCAATAGTTTTGATAAAATATTTGATAACTTAGTTAAAAATGATCCAGAAGCATTAGATGCATTATTATCAGACGCACAAGATATATACAAAGATTTATATTCTACAGGAGACAGAACACCTAAAAACTTTTTAGATAATATATTTAATGTAACAAAATATAAATTACATACTAAATATAACGCAGATGAAATAAGAAAAGCTCTTGAAGAAAGAGGAATGCGTGAAAAAGATAGATCTACAGGTACAAGTCCAACTGTTACTAAAACAAAAGGATTAACAGGTAAGCCCGGCGGTGCTATAACTACTGGAACCGGGGATGGTGATGATCAAATTACTAAATCAACTGGTATACCAGCAAAAAAACCACACCGGAAAAGTCAAGACCGGCGAAGTCGTCAAACTGGTCGAGGCCGGAAAACAAAATTATCACCAAATAAAAAACGTAGCGTTATGAAAAGGCTGGAAACCCATAAAATAATGCGATAAAGGATATAATACATGGAAAAGAATATTTTATATACATTGCGAATGATGTCAGATGTTATTGTTGGTGGTGCTGCTTATAATACCATATTTGATTCAATAAAGTATGATAATAAAGTTGTTGATTATAATAGAACATATGAATATAATTGGAAAACAAACTTTAATGATAATATTTATACATTTACTTTATCTGATTTAGATTTAGCAAGTATTATTGAAAAAGAATCAACATTAAAATGTGATATTGCAATATTTTATTTTGTTGAAGGAAATGTTTTATCACAAATCAAATTTAATATAAGTAATATTAAATCAAATTATAAAGGAAATAATTTATTAGTTAATGATTTTATGAATAATATGGTAACATATTTATTAGCTGGAGCTAATGTAATGTTAGCTAAGAGTGAATATTTATACATGGAAGGCACAGAAGATGCATCTAAAATCATATTTGATAGAAATTCAAATATTTCTGTATCATTTAAATCTGATGAAGGTGTTACATTATCAATTCGTAATTTATTTTTAAATGATTTAATATTAAATTATTCATTACAAACAACAAATGAATTTATTGATGAAATTGGGATGTATTCTACCGATTTTGCAGAAAGTATTAAATATATTATTGATAATCAAAATAAAGATGTTACTGATATTTATACAAAGAGTGATGATTTGGTTTCAATTGATATTGCTCAACTAAATAAAGATTTCAAAGAACAAGAAGTTCATGATGGCAGTACTTATTTATTTAATACAATGTTACATCAAATTCAGAGAATGAAAAAAGCTACTTTAGCTGATTTGTTAATTTTATTTGATAGAAATGGTATTGAGTTAAAAACAATAGAATACAAGTATAAAATGAATTCGTAAAATTATTTAATTTATCACTGATATATAAAGAGTACCTACATTGGTACTCTTTTTTTGTTTATGGAGAAAATATGTGTCAAATTTAAGATATAATGTCAGCAAGTTATTAATAACCGACTTACCTAAACTTAATAGCTTAAAAAAATATTATAACCTATACACAGAGAATAATATATATAATTATAATAATAATGTAATAAATGAAGATATCTATATAATAGATGTAAATTCATTTAATTTACAATTTTTAATTTATTTAAATTCATTTTTTAAAAAATCAGAAATAGATATGTATATAAATAAATTAGTAAATCTTAATAAAATAAATAGAGTTGTAGAATTTGGATATTTATTTAAAAATATAAATTCTACAATTAAATTAAATAAATATATGATTGCTTTTAGAAATTTAATATTTCAATCATTTATTGAAAAATATCAAAATAATAACAGAATGCTTAATTTATACAGAATGAATTATGATGATATTGAATTTAATACAATAGATACAGAAATTACAAAAGAATTATATGTTTATCCTGATTTTTTAAATATAGTTAAACTAAAACATTTTGATTATGTAATATCATTGAATAAAAGTGATGGTATATATTATATAGTTGATAATAAGGTAGTAGATATCAAATATACAAGCGGATGGGTTGATATCCCAGCGTATCGCTATATTATAAATATTATTATCGAATTTATATTAAATAAACAAATGATAATAAGTGAATTAAATAATAAAATATATAATTATATTGAGTTTGCATCAAATGATGATTTTTTTGGATATGAAGATGATGATATAAGTAAAGAGTATAATCCAAATGATATTGTACCTCAACAAATAAAATATTTGTTTGTTGCAAAAGTAATGAGTAAATTTTCAATTTTATTTAAATAATATGATAGTAGATAAAAAATATTTAACACCAGAATATATTTATACATTATGTGTGGGAATTATACGTTACGATTCTATTGAATATGATATCAAATCACTAGAATCTATTGGTAAATTATTAAATTATTTATTTACTAATAAAATTAATTCATATTCATTATTGTCTAAAATTTATGAAACTGATAATTTAGTATATATTCACATCTTAGCTTATTTACTTGATTTTAAAATTGCTTTTCCAAACTTAAATCATGATGAAATTAAACAAAATTGTATAAATAAACTTGAAAACAAGATAGATAATAATTCTTTTAATAAAGCAAATAAGTTCATTGATTATATTATTAAACATATCCATGACCCTAAAATAAATAATAATTCATTAAATACTGAATTTGATAAAACATTAAAATATATAGTTTTAAACGAATCAGTTAATAAGTTAACTTTATTATATCAAGATTTTTATTCACAAGAAGATCATTTTGATAGTTATGATAAAACCTTAGCTTCTGTTTTTATTAAGTATGAAGAAAGTATCACGAGGGATGATTTTGTATTAGCCGGTGATAATGAATCATTATCAGGGGCATTAGAAGAATCTGCTACAGTTCAAGAAGAAGTTCGTACTGTTGGAATCTTTGAAGAAATTAGATTTATTGAAAAGAAAAGAATTGCAATTATTATAGGTGCAAGTGGTGCAGGTAAATCAATGATTTTATGCCATGCTAATGCAGATTTTATTCAAAATAAAAAATCTGATAACAAAAAACATCTTGTGTTTTACTTTACATTTGAAAATTCTAAATCAGAAACATTATTAAGAATTATAGCTAATATAGTTGATATTTCAATTGATCAACTAAAAGAAGATATTAAAGATAAAACAAAAAAGAAAAATATTATCAATAAATATAAAGAGAAAAAAGATCCTAATACAATTTTAATTATATCTGAGCTACCTCCAAAAAGACATACAATGAATTCAATAGAAGCAATAATAGATAAAAATCTAACCAAATTTCCAGATGCGATTGTATATTCTGTTACACTTGACTATATTGACAAAATGTTACCTGTTCATGGTAACAGAACATTAAGAACAGATGAAGCACTCGGATTGATTGCTGATGATTTTAAGGCTCTTTCTAAAACATATGATAATTGCGGTTTAACCGTTTCCCAATTCAACAGAGAGGGTGCTAAAAAGGCCAGATCAGATGATGATAATGCTTCTGCCACTGATATTGGTGGTGGATGGTCAAAGTATGAAAATGCTGATTTAGTCTTAACTATGCAGGTTAAAGATACTTTTGATGAATTAGGTTATAACATAGTTGTATTTGTTAATGAAAAACATAGATATTATAAAGATGGAACAGTAATTAATTGTATTTATAAACCAGATAAAGCTAAATTTTTAATAGGATCACCAGAACAGGGGGGTGCCATGGCCGGGCAATTTGAAGCACCTCTTGATGCAACAAATAACGATATTATTGATAAGGTATCTCTTTTTTGATTGACTTTACGAGGATTATGTGGTAAATATTGTCACTGTATCTAAACAAATCAATTTTAAATTATAATAATATAATCATGAAAATACGATATATTTCTGATCTACATTTTGAATTTTTGACTAATTCTGCCGAAGATTATGCTAATATAGGAAAAGGGGTGTCGGTCGTTGTGGTTGCTGGTGACATTGACTCTTCTAAAGGTAATTATCAAAGTTTAAGAGAATTAGCAAGGCTTATTTCACCGAAACCATTGTTATATATTAGCGGAAATCATGATTATTACCATTCATCTAAACCTAAAATTAATTCAAGGTTATACAAACTATCTAATGAAGTTGATAATTTTTATTTTTTAAATAAATCAATTTTAAAAATAAAAGATGTTGTTTTTATTGGATGTACTGGTTGGCAAAGTTTTCCAGAATATGACGATTCAGAATATTATATGATGAATGATTTTAGATTAATTAAAAATCATAATAATGATGTATACCTATATGGACAAGATGATTTATTTTTTCTACAAAATGAACTTAAAAAATATACAACTGAAAAAACAGTTGTTATTACACATATAATACCAACTTCCAAAGCCATTAATTGGGGTACCCCGGAAGTTGATAATAAGAATAATAACATTCATGCATATTATAATGATTGGGATGATTTAATTAAAGAATTTTCTCCAAACATATGGATATGTGGTCATTGTCATGATTCGTTTGATAGTGTTATTTATAATACGCGGATAGTTAGAAATGCGCTTGGTTATTTAAATTACAAAAGATGGAATACTAAGTTTAATAAATTAAAATATATTAATGTTTAAGATGTGTATAGTCCAATTTAAAATCGGAAAATTTATTATTCCCATGCATAATTTTTTTAGTTAAGTAATCTAATCGTTCATTAAAAGTAATTAAAGATTTTTTACCAATATTTTTTTCTATATATTTTGCAATACTTTTATGTTCATCACTATTTTTAAATTTCATTATTTTTTTTTTAAATTCAGGTGTAAAATTTTTATCATATCCAGATTTAATTAAATGATCATTAAAATTTATTTCATTTATAACATCAATATTTCGCGATGGAAATGAAAATCCATGATCAAATCCTATCATTTCATTTTTATAGTCTCCATGTTGTCTCACAAATACATTACCGCTATGTCGATCTAAATTTCCAATTAAAAAATCAAATGCAAATTTATCACCTATTTTTGGATCATTTTTTAATAACTCTGGACCAGCAGGTCTAGAATTAGCTGGCTACATATCTATTGTATCATTTTTAAATTGATCAAATACACTTTTACTAATTAAACCACGATTATTATTAACTTTTTTTACTGTTACATCTGGTAAATGTTTTAATTGTAATGCATTTGCTACTGCTTTAGCTGCTATTTCTCTATCTATCATGTGACCTTTATATTTTTCTCTACCACCATCTTCTAATTTACTTGCTGCAATATGTTCGTCCTATGATAATGGTTTTTCAGTTTCTCTATCTAATAATTTAACCGAATCTCTTGTAAATTTTTTATTATTATCACTAATGGTACCAGTTGTTTTTTTTTCATCAAATGCTGTATTTTTGATAGTATCGCTTATAAACGGCTCAGCTTTTATTGGTTTATAATAACCATGAAAAATTTCCCCTTTTTTATTTTTCATTGTGGTTAACAAAACATTATTTGTTACTCCTCTTTCTCCCGTAGATATATTTTCTGATTTAATTACATCAGCAGATTTCATATCATTTTTTAGCGTTCCTATCATTACATCATTTTGTTTTGCAGATATTTCCATTGTCCGTTGATGGGGTTTTCTAAAATATGAACCATTTTTACCATTAACGACAGTTCCTTTAACATTTCGCTTTTCTTTTATTTTTACTGGTTTAGATTTCATAATTATCCTTTAAATGATATAATATATTATAATATTAATTTAAATAAATGTTATAAGGTATAAAATGAATAATAAAGATTACTTGCACAATGAAATTCTATTAAAAAGTGAAAAATTAATTAAATATGATTTTAGTTATATTCAAGCAAAATTACGTTTAAAAATAGAAGAATTAACTAGTTTAGTTAATAATACTTTATATGACCAAAATGCATTAAAAAAATTAAATAAATATCAAAAATATTATAATAATGTTAGTAATATTATTAATGAAATTAACTATTATAAAAATATAAAAATATTATTAGTTTTAGATTTAGATGATAATGAATTACATGATATTTTAGTATCTATAGATACAGTATTTAATATGATAAAATTATTTTTAAAACAATTATTAAATAAAGATAATACAAAAAATGCTATTTTATCAATTAAAGCTGGTGCAGGTGGGACAGAGGCGGAAGATTGGGCCGGGATGCTTTTACGTATGTATATGCAATGGGCAAATAAAAATAACTATGAAATTAAGCTATTGAATATTTTTTATTCACCAGAAGCTCAAAATGGCATCAAAAAAGCAAATTTATTGTTAATTGGTACTGGTATATATAATCTATTAAATCACGAAACAGGAGTACATAGGCTGGTCAGAAGATCACCATTTGATAAATCTAATAAGAGACATACATCATTTGCTTCTGTGTATATTAAACCAGAAAAGAGCGACAAAATTAATATTGTCATAGATGAAAAAAATGATATTAAAATTGAAACATTAAAAGGATCTGGAGCGGGCGGGCAACATAGAAATAAAGTAGAAACCGCAGTTAGAATACATCATTACGAATCTAATATAACTGTTTTTTGTCAAACTGAACGATCTCAAAAGAGAAATAAAGATAATGCAATTAAAATATTAAAAAGTAAATTATATGATATTAAACAAAAAGAAATTAATGATAAAAATAAAAAACAATATGAAAATAAAAAAAATATTAGTTGGGGACAGCAAATTAGAAGTTACACATTACATCCAGAACAACGAATAAAGGATAATAATACGAATATAACTATTTATGATTTTAACAAAGTATTAGATGGTGGTATTGATGACTTCATTTTACAATCTAATTTAAAAGAAATTAATGATATAATATTATAATATATTCCCCCCGTAGTTCAACGGTAGAACAGTGGACTCTAAATCCATATAGTGGGAGTTCAAATCTCTCCGGGGGGTGGTGCATGTGATTAGATACTTCCACGTAGTATGCATTGGTAACGATATATAATCGGCTAAATTCTAATCGTTTAAATAGTTGACAAAACACAAAATATTGGTTATACTATGAAAGATTATGTAGTTTCTGAATTACAAGAAATAGAAAATAAAATTTTTGACAATGAAAAAAAATTCATAAATAAATTTATAAAAGGTAATTGTACTGATTTAATAGAAATATATTTTTCAAGTGAAAATATTTTAATTGTATATTTATTAGAAGAAGGCGCAACTATTATTGATTATATAACTATTTCTGAATTAAATACTTTTTTATTAACTATATGAAAATAAATAAGAAAAAATTAATAAAATTAATTATTAAATTTGTTATAGATAATTTAGATGAAACTGGCCTTGATTATAATATTGTAAAAGATTATTTATACAATAATAAATATATATTAAATTATATAAATAAACGAGTTAATCCTAGTATTTATACCAATAATTTATTAAGATATGATAATTCAGTAAAAAACGCTTTATATGAAAATAATATATTAATAGATAATAAAGGATATTATAATTATATAACATTACTTGATAAAATTAAAATTGATTATAATAAAAATAAAAATAGATTATCAAATATAGATAATCTTGATTCATATTTTTGTCCATATATAGAATTATTAAAATTAACTAAACAAGTTAATAAAATTTCTACGAAGCAAACTAAAACTAATGAAAGAGTATTAAATCATGTGTTTAATACTAATAATAAATTACAGATTGTTATAGAAGACTTATATAAATATTCACAGTCATGTAATATTAAAATAAATATAAATGGCATTTATATAAATGATAATAAAATATTAATATATGACAAATATATTGATACTATAATATCAAAAGAATTAAAAAATATTATTAAACCAATAAAACAAGAATATCCATTAAAGTTTTTTGTGTATTTTTATTTGTTTAATTTATTATTTATTTTAATAGAAAATAGTTATTATAAAGATGCAAAATATATTTCACTTAAAATATTAGATATTATAAATAATAAACTCATTAATAAATATTTTTATAATAATAAGTTTAATGATAAATTATTAATAATAACAAAACTTTATGATATATTTTATAGTGATAAAATAAAAGAAGAAATTTATAATGATTATTTTTTAATAAATAAGTTTTATAAAATTTATATTAATAATGAAAAACGTAATTATATTAGCTTTTTAATTGGTGTGTATAAATTATTTACATACTTAAATAATAAGTATAATAGAAAAATTAAAAATATTGCATTAGAATTATATGAAAATCAAAATACTAATTTAATTAACAAAATAATTTGTTTTGATGATGCTACTAATTATAATAGTGATTTAACTAATGCAGAACTTATTTCAAATAATGAAGTACTTTAAAGGTAAAAATAATGAGTATTTTAGAGCTTTAGTTAAAGATACTTGAAACATCAGAAGATCAGGGAATATTAAAAGATGACTTATTTGAATATCAAATTTATATCATAACAGATGACACTACAGAAGGGCTATTAAATCACCTAACAGATGATGTAAATATTAACAAAGATGAACAAATTATTTATATAAGTTGTGAATTATACTGATGTTTTGTTTAATAGAAAAAAATAAAATACATCATGGAAATATTAAACCATATATATTATATGAAAATGAGCAGTATTATTATTTACCTAGATATATAAAAAAATATATTAATGATAATAATATAATAAAATACACTGATAAAAATTTTATTCCTAAACAAACTACTAATTTTAAATTAACTTCTAATTTTAGAGAAAATCAGATTATTATATTTAATAATATAATAGATAGATATAATAAAAATGGATTTTTAAATGGTATCTTACATGCCCGTCCGGGTTTTGGTAAAACGTTTATTTCTATAGCATTAGCTGCGTATTTTCAAAAAAAAACATTAATAGTAATTGATACAAAAAAAATTATTGATCAATAGATCGAACAAATATTATTACATACTAATATATCCGATGATAGAATAGGTTTAATTAAAGGTAATATTTTTGATGTAGATAATAAAGATTTTATTATAACTACTCCGCAAACATTAGCATCAAAAATAAAAAAAGATATTAAAGATATTTATCCAAAATTTAGAGATATTGGAATTGATTTTGTTTGTTAGGATGAAGCCCATAAAATGGGTGTAAAGTATGCATCCGCATCATTATTATTCAATACAAGAAATGTAATAGGATTATCTGCAACACCATATAATCCAAAAGAAAGAGATATTTTAATTAAAGGAATATTCAATGAAGTAATTGTTAAATATGGGACATATGATTTTCAGCCTACTATTAAATTTATTAAATATAATAGTGAATTGGGTGATAAATATGGGAAACGTGTTGTTTGGTTATGGAGAAATAGATTTAATCAAGGTAGATCAATATATAATTCAAAATTACATGAATCGGAAACTTGGATAAAAACAATATATAACATAACAAAAAATGAAGTAACAAATAATAATAAAATTATTATTATTTGTATGACAAAAAAACAATTACATTTTATTAGTGATTATTTACATATAAATAAGATTAAATCAGCTAAATTATATTCTGAAGAAAATGATATTGATAAAATAAATGATAATGTTATAATTGCAACTTATAAATATGCTTCCCATGCATTTGACCATGCCGAATTAAGCAGATTGATAATATCAGTTCCTTTAATGGGTAAAAAAAGTTTAATACAAACAATAGGAAGAATTGTTAGACGTTTTGAA